>Ga0208900_1000080_pt1 | contig 56946 bp, 51 predicted proteins | sample AntAceMetag02UKK_FD_184763 | JGI IMG/M metagenome (GOLD analysis project Ga0208900, IMG submission 184763) | Saline lake microbial communities from Ace Lake, Antarctica - Antarctic Ace Lake Metagenome 02UKK (SPAdes) (version 2) | ecosystem: Environmental > Aquatic > Non-marine Saline and... | reverse complement strand
GTCCGGAACCTGATTCGGGAAGGAAAAACCCACCAGATTCCTTCCATGATCCAGACGGGAAAACAATATGGCATGCAATTATTGGATGATGCCATCATGGAACTCTACAAAAAACATTGGATCAGTGCTGAGGAGGCCTATGCCAAAGCCAATAACAAGGGAATTTTCAGGCCGTTTCTGAAAACTCAGCCCTCTGATTTCACAGAAGTCTGATTTTAGATTTGGCAATCCAAATTGTTTGAAAACGGAAAGTATGCCCATTTTTTTATATGCTCAGGATTATATCTGGCCAGGATTATATTTGACCAGATTATATTTGATCAGGAGGGGATGGAATGAAAAAACAGCAGATTGACCATATTCTTTCACGGATGCTCGATTCCCATACCGATGTTTCGGATTTGAACCTGACACCGGGCAAGCCGCTCCAGGTGGAAAGTTCAGGTCAGCTGGTTCCCGTTGGAATTGAGCCGGACTATGCTGTTCTGACGCCCTTTCAAACAGAACTTTTTGCCCTGAATTTGATGAACAATAATAGGAAATTGACGGAAACCCTTATACGGGAAGGTTCCTGCGATTTTTCCTACCAGCTTGGCACCAAGGCCAGGTTCCGGGTGAATATCTTTTCACGGTCTGGAAAATATTCCATTGTTTTAAGAAAGCTTGAAACCAAAATTCCCACCATTGAAGAGCTGAACCTGCCCAAAAGTTTTTTGTCCATGGCCGAGGAGAAAAATGGAATTATTTTTGTCACCGGTGCCACAGGCTCGGGTAAATCCACCTCCCTTGCGGCTCTGCTCGATAAAATTAATGAAACCAAGTCCGTCCATGTGATTACCCTTGAAGATCCCATTGAGTACCAGCATTCTCAGAAAAAATCTACCTTTAACCAGCGGGAACTGGGCATGGATTTTAACACTTTTGCCAGTGGGTTGCGGGCAGCTCTTCGCCAGGCCCCCAAGGTTATCCTGGTGGGGGAGATGCGGGACAGGGAGACGGTTGAAATCGGACTAACCGCTTCCGAAACCGGGCATCTGGTGCTGTCTACCCTCCATACCGTTGACGCCGGTCAGACCATTAACCGGGTCCTGGGGATGTTTTCAGGCAAAGAGGAAAAGCAGATCCGAATCCGCCTGGCCGACACGGTGAGGTGGGTGGTGTCCCAGCGGCTGCTGCCCAAGGTGGGAGGCGGTCGAGTGGCAGCCTTTGAAGTCATGGCCACCAATCTGCGGGTCAAAGACTCCATCTTGAATGGGGAATCCGAGGGAAAAACTTTTAACGATATAATCATTACAGGCAAGGCCCAGGGCATGATTTCCTTTGACGAGTTCATCCTTGCCCTGTTTGAAGAGGGACAAATTGATGAGTCCACGGCCACGGCCTACGCATCCCGGAAGGATATAGTGGGAAGGGGTCTTGACTCCATAAAGAATGCCCGGGGGGAATCCACCACTAATATAGATTCCCTTGAAATTGACCATGGATATGAAAGGGAAAAATAAACAATGAATATTACCTGCCCCCATTGTAAAACACGGTTGAATATTCCGGACCATAAGATACCCAGGGACAAGGATTCCTCTTTTAAATGTCCCAAATGCCAGGAAAAGGTCCAGGTGCTGGTGTCTCAATTAAATTTATCTGTCCTGGGGTCCCAAAAAAATGAAGATTCCAAAAAAAAATCCATGGGGACTGGGGGGTTCCCCGTCCAGGGCCGTGAACAAGCATTGGTGTGTATGGATGACTCGCAGGAGAGAGCAACGCTTGTGGCTGCGGTTCAGGAGCTTGGGTTTTATGTTGAAGCGACCGATTCCACTTCATCGGCCTTAAAAAAAATGGCCTATCATGTTTATCCCCTTGTCCTGCTCAATGAATCCTTTGACTCGAAGAAGGGTTTTTTGGCCATGTCCACCCATATGAATGAACTGGACATGTCACTGAGACGGCGGATCTGCCTGGTATTATTCAGTGACAGGCTGCCAACCGGGGATCCCATGTCTGCATTGCATTCAAGCGTAAATTATATTGTCGGATCCGACAATCTGGACCATGTGGCGGAAATCTTGTCAACCGCTTTGACAGAGCATCAAAATTTTTACAGGGTTTACAACGACTCCATGAGGGCAGCAGGAAAGGCATAAGGGTCTATGATTCAAAAATGGTATGACCCCTTTACTGCCGGAGAGTGGGCCAAGAGGACCTTTTCATTCTTTAACCTGGGTCTTCTGATTTTTACCGTGGCATTTGGGGCATCTGAATTCAGGTTCGACTGGTGTGAAAAGCTGGTGGGGACCTATTTATTGGCCACAAACGACCTAAGGCCTGAAACCGGTGCCCTGTGGGAAACCGGCCGGCAGACATCCAATGCCCACAAGTCCTTGAATCGTATCATCACCCAAAGAGAAGATTCGCGAAGAAGTGTCCGGAATGCAGACTCGTTTTATCATTTGGTGGAGAGCCTTGGGCTGGGGGAATGGGTTACCCTGGAAAAAGAAAACTTTAAACGGCTGTACCTTTCCCTCGCTCCTCGAATCGGCCGGCAATTGATAGAACCTTCCCATCTGGTCTGGCTTTTGAACGGAAATATTACAGACCGAATTTTTTGTGAAGGTATGACCGATGGGGTTAGTCTCTATTTTATAGATTCCCGGAACCGGGTGATTCGCCAGATCGACTTAAAAAAGAATACCATTGGAGAGATTCAATCCAGGAATGCACCGGTTTCAGGAAGCCTGACTGAGATAGAGGCTTTTTCCGGTCGTATTTACCCCGCTGAAAAATTTTTTGAGGCCATGTTAAAGCTGCCGGTCGAGATAATTCCCGAGTTGATGGTGGACCCTGAGCTATTGCTCAAACAGGAAGGAACCATTCAATCGGTGGGAATCTGGAACGAAGCAGATGGGGGCTATATCAAGCTGGGATTCGAGTTTTTCCACCGGGGGGAAAACAGGGTGCTGCTGATTCAGGCGCGGGAGTGGGCCGTCTGGCAGTTAAGTCTTATCCTGAAAGGGGACGTTCAATGAAATCGGTTGTTCGCCTCATTTCCTTTTTCCGGATGACCTTTTCTCTTTGCCTTGTGGCGGGTTCCCTGGGTATCCTTGGCGGCCTCTTTTTGGTATTTTATGTGGCCGGGGATTTGCCCAAATTGCCTTCCCCCCTGAGTCGGATCATTGAAACCCCCCAGAGCCTGGTCTATGCCTCCACAGGTCAGGTGCTCATGGGGCTCGGGGAAAGAAAGGCCGTGCCCCTGGAAATGGTGTCGAAAAATTTTTTGAATGCCATTGTGGCCACAGAGGACCATCGGTTTTTTGAGCACCACGGTATTAATAAGCTTAGAACCCTTAAAGCCTTGTACATCACCTTGTTTGAACCGGGCCGGGTTCAGGGAGCGTCCACCATAACCCAGCAGCTTGCCAAAAATCTGTTTTTTAGTTTTGAACAGTCCTGGCAGCGAAAATTCAAGGAAATGCTGGTGGCCTTGCAGATAGAAGCGGCCAATACCAAAGAGCAAATCCTCAATGCCTATATCAACCAGATTTATTTTGGTGCCGGTGCCCAGGGGATTGAAAAGGCTTCCCAGATTTTTTTTGGCAAATCCTCTCTTGAATTGAATCTGGCGGAAGCCTCTCTTCTGGCAGGGCTGCCCAAGTCTCCCACCCGTTATAACCCTTTTCGGTATTATGAACGGGCCTTGAAACGGCGGGAAGTTGTTCTGGAACGGATGGTGGCCACGGGGGTTATCTCATCCCTTGATGCCCAAAAGGCCGCTGCCGCATATCCCGAACTCCACCGGGGCCGGAAGGATGCCAGAAGCGGAAGTTATTTTCTGGATGCCCTGATGAAGGAGTTGATTCAAACCTATGGTGAAGACGTGGTTTTCCATGGGGGAATCCGGGTCTACACCACCCTGGATACCCGGCTGCAATCCTTTGCCCGGGATGCGGTTAAACAAGGCCTTGAACGCTTGGATGGGTTGATGGGCCTGTCTTCAAATGAAAATAGCCTGAAGGAAAATAGCCTGAATGAAAATGATTCGGTAACAATAGATCGTCCCCAGGGGTCATTGGTCGCCATTGATACGGGGTCCGGGGCCATCAAAGCCATGGTGGGAGGCCGGGATTATTACACAAGTGAGTTTAACCGGGCTGTGGACAGCCGCCGCCAGGCCGGCAGCGGATTTAAACCCTTTGTTTATTATACGGCCTTTCAAAAGTTAGGGGTGCATCCCGGGACAATTATGACGGATAAGCCGGTAGCCATAAAGGTTGCCGGGGCAAAGGATTGGGAACCCCAAAATTTTGAGCGAAGCTATCGCGGGAATATGATTCTAAAGAGCGGCTTAACCCAGTCTGTAAATACCATTGCGGCTCAATTGGTGGCCATGACGGGGCCGTCTGCAGTGACTGCCCTTGCCAAGGCCTGCGGGGTGAAAAGTCCTTTGGAAAATGTCTATTCAGTTGCCCTTGGTACTCCCCTGGTCAGCCCTTTGGACATGGCAGGGGCTTTTTGTGTATTTGCCAATCTTGGCATAAAACATGACCCCTTTCTTTTCTGGCGGGTGGAGGATGCCTTCGGGCGGGTGCTGTTCGAGCGGATTGTTCTAAGCAAAAAGGTGCTGGATCCGGCCCTGGCCTTTCAGGTGGTGGACATGATGAAGGCGGTTGTGGATACGGGATCGGGCCGATCCATCCGGGGCCTTGGTTTTCAGGGACCTGCTGCCGGGAAAACCGGCACTACAGACAATTATAAGGACGCCTGGTTTACCGGGTTTACCCCCTCTTTGTGTGTATCCGTATGGACAGGGTTTGATAAAAATAAACGACTTAAAAGTAAGAAGGGAACCGGCATTACAGGTGGTATGGGGGCGGCACCCATCTGGGCTGATTTCATGATCAATGCCATGAAAGGAGAACCGGAACGGGATTTTAGTGTTCCGAACAATATCCGGTTTGAGGCGGTGGACCCTTCCACCGGATGTGCGCCTGAACCGGACGGCCCGGTTTTATTGGTGCCCCTGAAAACAGGCCAGGTTATCTGTGGGGAGGCGGTGCAATGACAAGGATACTGGGGAGTTTGAGCCTCCGGCTCTGGATTATTGTTTTGTTGGCACCTCCTGTCTGTTTTTATTTTCTGCCCATGATATTACGGGTTTTCCCGGGGGTTCATCCGGCAATGCCCGGCGGGCTTTTGCTCGTGTTCCTCGGGGGGGGTGTCGGTGCGTCCCTTGATTTTATCGGCCGAACCCGTATAGAGGGAATGATGAAAGAAGGGGAGATCTGGGAAAGAGCCGGTATGTTTTCCCGGGCCGAGAAAACATATGAAAACGCCATCAGAATATATGACAGCTTTTTGTTATCTCCTTTGTTTACCAAAAAGATCGGCAGTCGTTTGGCCGGAACCCTTGCCAGGTTTTCTTTCACTGCCGGCATAGACCGCCCTTACCTCAAGCTTGCATCGGCTGTTTATCTTCGATCAAGTCCCGGAGATGAAATCCTGGCAATCCTGTGGCTTGAGCAGCTTAAAAAAGAGGGGGTGGCCGGGACCCTTGAACAGGAGGTGTTGACTGCCCTTGCAAATATTCATTATACCCGCAACCGACTTGTAATCCTTTTGGCGGATGTGCTGCTGGATCTGGGGCGGATGGATTATTCTGCGAAACGCGTCTACAGGACGCTTCTGGATGACCCTGAATTGGCCCGGGAAATTAAAACGGCTTTTCGGGAAAAAATTCATGGACTCCTAGATGTTCCCCAAGAACCGGGAGGAGGATGGGAATCGGTTGAAATTATGGGAAATAATGGCCTTGGCCGGGTCGTCTCCACATCCCCCGATGGAAACGGGGTACAAAAACAAATTTTACGGGGCGTGGCAGTTTTTTTTACCAGAGTTGTCCCCGCTTCATTTACCAGGGTTGTGAAATATGGGGTCAGGGGTCTTGGGACAGCCTTAAGCGGTTGTATCCATTATTTGTGGCGGACAATTGCCTGGGTCAGGGAAAGGGAGCGGGTTGGGTTTTATATCAGGGCAGGGGCCATGGTAATTTTGTCTGTATGGCTCTTGTTTTTCATGGGAAATACCATTTCCCATATATTAAAGTCCAGGGCCCTGGAAAAACAACCCCGGATGATGGAGATTCAGGTTCCCAAACCCTTTACCATCCAGGTGGGTGCCTATTTGAAACAAGTTCATGCAGACCGGTATGCGGCCATTTTGAAACAAAAGGGCATTGTCCCCATCATTACAAAGGTTGAGGGGGGCGGCAAAAACTGGTATCTGGTGAAGATCTCTGAATTTGAGGACAAAGCCACTGCCGCAGCCTTTGGGAAAAAGCTCAAGGCCGAAAAAATCATAGACGATTTTTTTGTGAGTAATAAATAAAAAAATTCCCCATTGTTCAAGGGTTACAGGTTAATCACCTTGTCGGCATATTGCATGGCCGTGACAATATCCAGCATATTGGTGGTCTGCCCCACTTTTTTTTCTTTCATAAGTCCCAGATGGGTCAGGCAGGTGCCGCAGACAAGAATTCCAACCTTGTCGGCTTCCAGGGCCTGGATTTCTTTCAAAACCGCTGAATCGTTTGTGGCCAGTTTTACCCCGTGGTTGACAAATACAAGCTGCCAGAGGTCTTCTCCCATTTCTTTCAGGGTTTTTATATAACTAATCATGAGCTTTTCACCCAGCTCCTGGTCTTCCCTGCCCATTTGGGTGGAAGAAATCATGACCATAATTTTCTGGGAAGATCCCTCAGTTTCAGCATTTTGGGAGGCCGGTACAGATTCAATTATGGTTGCATCTGCAGCATCTTTTATGCCTTCCACGGCAGAAGAAATACCATCCGAGTCAACCGAAATTTTAAATCCGTGAAAGCTTAAAAAACGGCTGACATTTTCCACGGCCGCATCATTGTCAACCAGAATACGGACATGGCTCAGGGCATTTGCTTCAAGCAGTTGTTTTGTCTGCAGCACTGGGGCCGGACAGTCTAATTTTCGACAATCAAGTTCTTTTATCATATTTTTCTTCTTTTTAGGGTTGCAGAGTTGTCTGTTATGTTAAGAAGGGAGGGGGCTGAAGTCAAATAGGGATATCCAATGAAGATCCATAAAGATATTTATATTTTAAATAGGTGAAAAAGGTTTGACACAACCTTTAGGGTATGGTCATTATTCCTATGGTAGAATAACAGATTTTTAAAGGAGACAGATCATGATTATTATTTCAAATGTGACCTATCCCCCGGAAGGGACCCGGGAAATAGCCAATCGTTACTTGACAGCACCAGCTTTGCCGAGTTTTAGCACCAAAAAAGGGCCCTATATTTCTGCAAGCAACACCCAGGGGATGCATTCTATTACCTATTATGAATTGGAAAATGATCGGCTGGCAGATGGGCTAAAGGCCATTGGCGATAGCCTGGCCATCTATTTTGGTGTGCCGGGGTATAAATATGATATCAAACCCTATTTTGAGCTGGAGGAAGGCCTGAGTATCCTGGGGTTGTGATACCCCTATAAATTTTTTTTTGCCCAGCCACAGATGGTTTCAAAGCCTGCAAATCTCCATTTTTGGGGAAATTCTCGGCATTGCAAGGGCTTTACCGAATTGATGTTACAGCCCGCATCCGTTAGAAAAATACACGCTCCGTCTTCTTTTCCCATGAGGGATAAACCGGTGCGGTCTTTTGTTAAAACCGTATATTGAGCGATGAAATCATGGACAGATAGTCCCAAAAAGGATGCAATTGCATCGGGTTCATTTTTTTTCAGCCTTACATAGCCCGGTTCCCGGCAGCAGGCATGGCAGCCGATACAATGAAAATTTGACAGGTCCATGGCCTAGGGTGTCCCCCATAAAAAGATTAATCGGTTAAGCACTGATTTATATCAATACTTTCTGAACAGATCAAGTCAATGAGCTGCCGGGATGTCAGTCGACGTCTGGACAGGGATATTTTTTTGTTTTCCACCACCACTTCCGCTGGCATGGGCCGAAGGTTGTAGGTGCCTCCCATGGCATAACAATAGGCCCCTGCATCCTGGATGGACAGAAGATCATTTTCCCGGATTTCAGGGAGAAGACGGTCCTTGGCAAAGAGGTCGCCTGTTTCACAGATATTGCCGCAGATATCGTAAACAAAGGTTTTCCCTCTGGGGTTGCTGATATTCTCGATCTTGTGGTAGGCATCGTAAAACATGGGGCGGATGAGTTGGGGAAAGCCTGAATCTGTCCCGCAGATGGTCCGGTTCCGGTTGTGTTTGATGGTGTTAACCTCGACAAGGAGCTGGCCTGCCTGGGCAATCAGGTATTTGCCGGGTTCGAACCGAAGTTCTAGTTGTCTGCCGTAGGTGCGGGTGAAATCTGAAAAGCGTTCAACCACCCGGGTCCCCATTTTTTTGTAATCAATGGGGACTTCATCAGGTTTGTAGGCTATCTTGAATCCGCCGCCAAAGTCTAAAAATGTTAAATCCGGGAAATTTTCCCTTGTGGCAATGGACATGATTCGCTCCATGGCCGTGAGAATGGAATCTGGTTTTATTAATCCTGATCCCGTGTGCTCATGGAGGCCGACCACTCGTATGTCATATTGGGTCGTTATTTTTTTTACCTTGGCCACATCTTCCAGCAGAATACCAAATTTTGTTAAATCTCCTCCTGTTTTTATCTTGTCATGCTCGCCATCCACCACATCCGGGTTGAACCTCAGGCAGATCTGGGTACAAGGATATTTCTTTGCATATTTTTCAAGCCGGGACAGGGAATCAATATTCATAAGGACGCCGGCTGCCATGACCTCGTCCATTTCCGTTTCCTTCATATTATTGGCGGTATAGATAATTTTTGATGGGTCAAATCCGCAGGAAAGCGCCATATAAAGATCCCCCGGGCTTACGGCATCAATACCGGCACCCAGGTTTTTTAAAGTAGCGAGGACACAAATGTTGTAATTGGCCTTCATGGCATAGAATATTTTTAAGGCCGGCCAGGGAAATGCATCCTGTAATAGTCGGTACTGATCTTTTATCCGATCCAGGTCATAAACATAGGTGGGGGTGCCAAATTTTTTTGCAATGGTTTTCAGCAGGGGGGCATCATTTTCCATATAAAAATCTCCAGTTGTGGGGTTATGGGAATAATATACAGAGATTTGGGTTTGTCAAGAATAATATTCTTATTATATTATGATTATCAGAATAATATTCTTAAATCTTATACAAATAGTGTTAAATTGGGGGTTGTCAGGGTTTCAGGAACCGTTTTTAACAAGAGGTCTATATTGATACAGATTTGTGCCATGGTATCGGCCTTGATCAGTCGTTTTAATGTGGCCTGGGAAAATTTAAAATTTGCACAAAAATAAGGGGCAAATTTTTTAAACATTTTTACGGCAAAATAATCGTCATAGTGTTGGCTCAGCAGATGGGAGAAGCGCAGGGCGGTGAAGTGGAAAATATCATCCCCCGGCACAAATCCATTTGTCCACTGGGAAAAAATCCAGGGTCTTGACACGGCCATTCTTCCTAAAGAGAGCCCTTGGCAACCGGTCTGGTCCATCATTTTAATTCCGTCGCAGGTGTTAAACAGATTGCCGTTGCCAAAGACCGGTATGGAAACGGCATCGGTTACCCGGGTGATGATTTCCCATCGGGGGGGGCGATTCCGTCTGTCAGGTGCCACCCGTGGATGGAAGGTTAAGGCATCGGCTCCGGCATCTTCAAATCGCTTTGCCATGTCAACTGCAAATTGGGGATTGTTCTCCCACCCGGTTCGAAACTTGACAAAGACAGGGCAGGAGACCGCCTGCCGGACCGATGCCACAATTTGGGCGGCAAGACCCGGGGTTTTTAAAAGGGCTGCTCCGCATCCTTTTTTACAAATGGCCGCAACGGAACAGCCAAAGTTAAGGTCAACACCAAAAAAACCTTCTGCCTCAATGCGGCGGGCAGCTGCTGCCATGCTTTGGGGCTGGGATCCGAAAATCTGGCAGACCAGCGAGTCAAGCTCCGCCTTGCGCCAGGTAAACACCTTGGAGATGGCCGGGTTCTCATGGGGCACTGCCCGGGCGCTGCACATGCCGGTAAACAAAAGCCCGAACCCGCCAAATTCCGATATAAGTTCTCTCAGGGCAATGTGTCCCAGGCCAGCCATGGGGGCCAGCACCATCCTGTTCTGGATGGTTTTATTGCCAATGGGAAGGGAAGTGTTCAGGTAGCAGGCCAGGTCTTCTTTTGTAGTTGTCATGTTAAATTCAGTGCTTTTATCGGATTATTGATTTTGGTATTGTTTTAGATTCTTCAGGTTAAGAGAACTGGATATATACCTGAAATTTAAGGGGGGTGTCAATGGGCCAATGGGAAATTTGAATTGTATCTGGCTTAAAGTTGACAAAAACCGTGTGCTCTAGTATCTGAGTAGTGTCCGTAAGCTCTGGTGATAAAATCCACGGACCACCGGAAAACAAGACCCATTAAGACTGGCATAAATAACCTTTTATCTGACCTGCAAAGGAAACCCTTTGGAATATGTATGTAAATAAACCGGCGAAATCGACCAGCATCCTGATCCTGGGACTAGGGGGCATGGGCTACTACCTGGCGAAACGCCTGGTTCACGAAGGATATGCAATCACCGTGATTGAATCGGACGGGGCATTGATTCGCCATGCAGACGGCAATATAGATGCCCGCCTGATTCAGGGCAATGCCATGGGTATCGAATGCTGGCGGGAAGTGGGTGCCGAAAAAATGGATTATCTGATTGCGGTAACCAACAACGATGCCGTAAATATGATGAGCTGTCAGATTGCCCACCGTTTCGGCATCCCCCGTAAAATAGCCCGGGTGCGCTCCACGGAGTTTGGAAGCAACGATTCCCTAATGACCGCTTCGGATCTTAAAATTGATTTGATCATCCATCCGGAAGAACTGGCTGCCCAGGAAATTTTCAGGCTAATTAATCTCCGGGCAGGGAACGATATTATAGCGGTTGCCAAGGGACAGATACAGGCCATGGCCACCCGTATTCAGGAGAAATCGCCCCTTGCCCACAGAAAATTGAAAGATATTTCCCGGGAATACAATGAATTTCCCTTTAGGGTTGTTGCCATGACCCGGGGAATTCATACCATTATCCCCAGCGGTGAGGATGAACTTTTGCCCCAGGACCAGGCTTTTTTCATGGCGGGCAATAAGGATTTAAACCGGCTCATGGACCTGACGGGTGTGGAACAGCAGACCCGTCACCATGTGATGATCATCGGCGGGGGGCTTGTGGGACGCAGGCTGGCTGAATTATTGGATAAAACAGTTAAGGTCAGACTCATCGAAAAGAATGAAAACGCGGCCAAGGAACTCTCTTTTTTTCTGAAAAATACAGAAGTTCTGCAAGGCGATGGGTCTGACTCAGATGTTCTTGTCTCAGCGGGACTTTTAGAGATGGATACCTTTATTGCCGCCACCGGAGAAAATGAAACCAATATCATGAGCTGTGTGCTGGCCAAACACCTGATGACCTTCCACAATGAGAATAAAAATAAAAAGTTATCCTTAAAGCAGACAAAATGTATTGCCTTGGTAAACAAGGAGGATTATGTGGTGCTGGCGGCAACAATGGGGTCGGACATCGCCATGAATAAAAAAATTCTTGCCAGCAACGAAATTCTGAAATTTATTCGCAGGGGGGAGCTGATTTCAGTGGCCCATCTCCACGGATTTGATGCCGAAATGGTGGAAATTGTTGCAGCCCGAGATTCCCCCATTACCCGAAAGCCCCTTTCAAGGTTGAATTCCTATTACACGAATAAAATAATGATCGGCGGTTTCCTGAAAGACGGCGTGTGGCAGGTTGCTGTGGGAGACACCCATATTCAGACCAATGAACGGGTGATTGTTATTTGTATGTCCCAGCACCTGAAGGATGTCCAGAAATTATTTTTGGCATAATCGAATGGAGTCAGACACGCTTGACCCTGTTATTTCCCGTTACTTCTGCCAGAAGGATGGGTAGAAGATGACCAGGGCTGAAAACATTTCTAAGCGACCCACCAGCATGTTCCAGGACAAAAACCATTTGCCTGCATCGGATATAAAGGCAAAATTTTGTGACGGTCCAACCCCACCAAAGCCCGGGCCGATGTTCATCAGGGCCGAAATCACCGAACTCATGGCAGTGGTAATGTCCATGGGATCCACAAGGGTCATGAAACACCCGCCCCCCAGGACCAGAAAAATATTGGCAATAAAATAAAAGACCGCCAGGTGGATAATTTGGGAATCCACTGGCCGCTGATTCAGGTGGACCGATACCACGGCCATGGGCCTGAAAAAGATTTGCTTGATAATGGCAACCCCGAATTTGATGATCAGAATATAATGGACGATTTTAATGCCGCTGGTGGTGGAGCCGGCACAGGCACCTATAAAACAGACCACATAGAGAAACATCTGTGCTGACTGGGGCCACAGCTCATAATCGGCCGTGGTAAATCCCGTGGTGGTAAGCAGTGAGGTTACCTGGAAGGTGGCATACCGGATGGAATCTATCAGATTATAGGTATTTTCCTTCCACAATATCCATGACACCATGGCGCAAAAAAAGAACATGGCCCAAAGATACCATCGTAATTCGGTATTGTTTTTTATCACCCGCCAGTTTCCCTGCATCATGTGATAGAAAAGCATGAAGGTCATGCCGCCCAAAAACATGAAAAGAATGATAATCCAGTCGAAATAGGCATTGTTATAGTGTCCGATGCTGGCGTTATAGGGAGAGTAGCCGGAGGTTGATACGGTTCCGAAAGAATGACACAGGGAATCGAACATAGACATGCCGCCAAAACACAGCAAAAGGGTTTCTAAAAGGTTGAGTCCGATATAGATTCCCCACAGCCAGACCATGGTATCGCGGTTCCGGGGGATGAATTTTTCCCGGGTAATAACCTGGCCGGGGCTTGACTCAGCCCTGAATATCCGCACCCCGCCCATGCCATGGGGCAGAAAAATGATGGTCAATGTTAAAAAGCCCATTCCCCCAAGCAAATGGGTTTGACTGCGCCAGAACAACAACCCATGGGGAAGTTGTTCAATATCCGTTAAGATGGTGGCCCCTGTGGTGGTATAACCGGATATCATTTCGAAAAAGGCATCCGTGAAGGAGGGGATGGATCCATGGATCATATACGGCAGGCCTGAAACTGCTGAAATCAAAATCCATCCAAAAAAGGCAATGAAAAATCCGTCCTTTATGTTTAATTCATTACAATGGCGGAAAAATCGCCACAAAGGATACCCCAAACCCATGGTGAGCAGCCCGGTGACAGCGATTGCATTAAGATCGTTTTCTCCGTAATAAAGTGAGCAGATCAAGGGAAACAGTATGGAAATGCTGGTAATGATCAACAATTTTCCCAGAACATTGGCAATGGTTTTAAAATTCATTCAGCATTCCTAGGTAAGTATAATAACAGGTCATTCCCTTCTATCCTATAACCTGTCCTGGAATCAACCTTATTTATATTTCAGGCCAGAACAGCTCGGCTGGATTTTTTCGAGAATTGCATTCCTTGACATACGCCTGTACCTATAATATCTTAGGGCGTTAATTTATGGGATATAATAAATGATTAATAGACATGAGCAGGAAAAAAAACAATTTCGGCGGCTTTTTCAACAACAAAACGTTGACAGGTTTGACGTAAGGTTTCAGATTCTTGAGGCTTTTTTAAAGCTGGAACATCATGTGACATGCAGGGATATTTCCCGTCAGCTGAAAGCGGACGGCATCGATCTGGATGAAGGGTTTGTGAGCACCAGCATGGAGCATCTGTGCCGGTTTGGTTTTGCAAGCCGGGTGGCCTTTGATTCCGGGGAAGAGATCCTTTATGAACACCGGCATCTCGGGGTACACCATGACCATATGATCTGTGCCAAATGCAGTGCCATTCTGGAGTTTAAGGACGAAGCCTTGGAAAAACTTCAGCAAAAGGTGGCCGAGGCCTATGGATTTTATATGCTCCAGCACAAGATGGAGATATACGGGCTCTGTTCCCAGTGCATGGCCAATAGAAAGAAACGGGTTCCCCTTTACAAGGCCAAGCCTGGAGAAAAGCTCATTGTCAAGGAGTTGGAAGCCGGTAAAAAGATGCAGCTGCGGATTTCATCCATGGGGCTTAAGATAGGGGATCTTGTCGAGGTCGTCTCCAATGGGTTCGGGGGGCAGGTGGTCATTGCTGTCGGGGAGAACCGGCTGGTTATTGGGACCGGGATGGCTCAAAAAATATGGGTCCAGACCTTTGACAGGATGCCCGCGTTAAAAATCGACAGGCCAAAGGGTCGGGAAGAAAGTTCTGATGCATCTCCAATGGATCTGAGCCGGATGAAGGCAGGACAGGAGGGGACCATCGTTCGGGTATCCGGAGAAACGCATTTGCGGCGTAGACTCCTTGAGATGGGAATCAACCGGGGAACCACCATATATGTCGAAAAATATGCTCCCTTAAAAGACCCCCTTGAATTGGTAGTCAAGGGATACCATATTTCCCTCCGGATTGAAGAGGCAGCCAATATTTTGGTTGAAAATGTTATTTCTAAAAAAAGATAAAAATGAAACAGAATCTAACCATAGCCCTGGCAGGGAATCCCAATTGCGGTAAAACCACCATATTCAATAATTTGACTGGTGCCCGGCAGAAAGTCGGCAACTGGCCCGGGGTAACCGTTGAAAAAAAAGAAGGACGTCTTCGTCACGGGGAGTATGACCTGAAGGTGGTTGATCTTCCGGGAACCTACAGCCTGACACCCTTTTCCATAGAGGAAATCACGGCCAGGGATTTTATTATTGATGAAGCCCCGGATATTGTTATCAATATCATTGATGCCTCCAATCTTGAAAGAAGCCTATTTTTGGCCCTCCAGATTCGGGAACTGGGCCGGCCGGCCCTCTTTGTCTTGAATATGGCGGACATGGCCGAGGCCAAGGGCATTAAAATTGATGAAAAAAAATTATCTGAATTGCTGGGCCTGCCTGTTGTCTTTACCATTGGCAATAAAAACAGGGGAACAGATATACTGATTGAGGCCGCCATCCGGGAAGTGAGCTCTTTCCATCAGCAAAAAAAATTTAGAACCATCCGGTACAGCAAAGATATAGAAGCCTGTATTTCAAAGATTGAATCTGCCCTTAAGCTTGCAAAAATAGAGGATGAGGATGTTCTGATTCGCTGGAAAGCCATCAAGATTCTTGAGGATGATAAAATAATCAAGGAGAAGATTGCCGGCCTGCCCCTGGAAAAAGAGGCCGATGTTTTGGCCCAGGCGGCTGCCTGTCGCACCAGGATTTATAATCTGTTCCAGGATGATTTTGAGATTGTTTTGACCGATGACCGGTATGGAGTGATTGCCGGGATTGTAAAAGAAACCGTCACCAATCTGGCCATCAAGCGGATCGATATGTCACGCAATATCGATCTGGTGCTGACGGATCGGTTCTTTGGCCTCCCTGTTTTTGTTTTCTTTATCTGGGCCATGTTTCAACTGACATTTACCCTGGGGGCCTTTCCCATGGAATGGATTGAAACAGGGGTTGGGGCTTTGTCAAGCGGGCTTGACGGGGTGATGGCACCCTCCTTGTTCAAATCTCTTCTTTTGGATGGGATCATTGCCGGCATTGGCTCTGTGGTTGTCTTTTTGCCCAATATTTTAATTTTGTTTTTCTGCATTGCCTTGTTTGAAGATACCGGTTATATGGCAAGAGCTGCCTTTCTCATGGACCGGGTTATGCATACGGCCGGGCTCCATGGTAAATCTTTTATTCCCATGCTCATGGGATTTGGCTGCAATGTGCCAGCCATTATGGCCACTCGTACCCTTGAAAATGACAAAGACCGGATTCTCACCATATTAATGACGCCTTTTATGTCCTGTTCTGCCAAGCTGCCGGTTTATATCATCCTGGCTGGCAGTTTTTTTGCCCACAGGGCCGGCACCGTTATTTTCGGACTTTATTTTGCCGGGATTGTTCTGGCCATTTTGTCCGGCCGCATTCTGCGGTCCCTGTTTTTTAAGGGGGAAGACGCTCCCTTTGTGATGGAGTTGCCACCCTATCGAATGCCCATGTTAAAGAGCCTGCTGATTCACATGTGGGACAGGAGCAAGATGTTTCTTAGAAAAATGGGGGGGGTGATTCTGGTGGGCTCCATTATTATCTGGGTGCTGTCAAGCTTTCCAAGAAACATAGCCTATTCAGTGGATTATGATACCTTGTCTGCCGGCCGGTCTGCTGAATATGCCATTAAAATCAAATCAGCAGGTAAGGATGCTGCCATGGAACTTGTCCAGGCAAAGGCATTGGAACTTCGAGAGATTGAAAATAAACGAGAACAGGAACGGATTTCAAAATCCTATATCGGCATGATCGGTAAGTCCCTGGAACCTTTGTTTCAGCCCATTGGTATCGGGTGGCAGGCCAGTGTCGCATTGGTGACAGGTTTTGTGGCCAAGGAAGTTGTGGTCAGTACCATGGGGGTATTATACGGGGTTGGAACGGAAGATGGCAAAGCCTTGGAAACGGCCTTGAAAAGATCGGGGATGACCCCTTTATCCGCTTTGTCCATGATGGTTTTTGTGCTGTTGTATGTGCCTTGTTTTGCCACTGTGATGACCATTTACAGGGAAGCCTCCCCTAAATGGGCCTGTTTTAACGTGATATACACAACTATGGTTGCATGGACCATGTCTTTTTTGGTATACCAGGCGGGAATGTTTTTTTCCGGATAAAAATAGGGATACCGTAAAGGGAGAGTCTTATATGAAAAATAATTTTGCCAAACAGGTGCTAACATATATTTTGGCCGCAGTGGTTGCGATGATGGTTGTCGTTGGCCCGGGGTTAGCGGCTGAACGGATGACCGTTAAATCACCTATTGCCAATCTTCGTTCAGGGCCGGGCAGTAAATATGAAGTTTTGTGGCAGGTGGAAAAATTTCATCCGCTGTTGATCATTGAAAAGAAAAAGAACTGGTATAAAATAAAAGATTTTGAAGGGGATATGGCCTGGATCCATCGTTCTCTTTTGGGAAAAATTAACGGGGTTATTACCATCAAAACCAAGTGCAATGTCCGGTCCAAACCGGATAAAAAGGGTAAAATCTTGTTTACGGTTGAACGGGGGGTGCCTTTTAAGGTGCTCAAACGCAGTGGCAACTGGATCCGTATCGAGCACGCAGATGGTGAAATCGGTTGGATTTATAATAGCCTTGTATGGTAAATGAATGTTTTTAAAGATTAAGGTGGGTGTATGGCAGAGCGGGGAGTATCAAACGAACGGAGAAAAGAACTTGAGCAGATAGATCCTTTTCAGGAAAACCTTTTAAAAACATTGGCCTATGTAAAGGAAAATCAAAAACAGTTTTTGTTGATTTTGGGGGGTATCCTTCTGGTTATTGTTATTTTCTCAGGCATTATGTTCAGCTTCAAAAATTCGGAGAGGATTGCATCGGATCTTGTCGCAACGGCAGTCATTTCTTATGAAAAAGCCAATGATCCGGTCAAGGGATTTCAGGCGGTCAAAGAAGATTTTGAGGCAGTTTTTGCGGAGTATTCAAATACCAGTGCCGGAAGAATGGGCAAGGTCAAATTTGCAAAAATTTGTTTTGATGCAGGCGAATATGACAGGGCCTTTGAATTTTATAAAGAGGCTTTGGAGATTTTTGAAGATGAAGCGGGTATGAAAAATTTCCTCCTGGCTTCTCTTGGGCATGTCTCCCAGGCAAGAAGCGACGCTGAAAAGGCAAAATCTTATTTTCTTGAGATTGAAACAGGGGCCTCTGATCTTCTAAAGGATGAGGCACGGTTTGCCCTGGCAGGTATTTATGAAGATGCCAATGACACGGCATCAAGTTTGAAGATGTATGAAAAAATTGTGAATGACCATGAAAATTCTATTTACAGGAACATTGCCGAAAGCAAAATCAAGGATGTTCAATAACGGATCCAAACTAAAAAAGGCTGCCATTGGCAGCCTTTTTTAGAAAAGGAAAAAAAGATGAAAAAACTAACGTTTGGTTAGTGGGTTTAATTAATGCAAATCTCCTGCCAATTCCCGCCTGTATTTTATTATTTTATTATATTTATTGTAACTATCTAAAATTACTATACTATAAAACCTCTATTTTTTCCGAAATGTTGCTGGCTTTTTCGCCGGTACTTTATGTCTGATCGTGAAGGGTTCAAAAATTTGAACTTCCTTGGAAAGGTTTAAAGGGAGGAGGGGGTTTCTGACTTGAACTGAAAGGCGTTTGCAAAGGGTTCAATATTTTGAACTTGGCACGAAAATATATCTATTATATAATTAATTCAGTTATTTATCTTGATTGAGTTCTCTGTCCAGATTAAATTTTTTTAGTTTCTGGTTCAATCCGCTTTTGCCAATCCCCAGAAGCTGTGCCGCTTTGGTTTGAACATTACCCGATAGTTTCATGGCCCGTTGAATCATCCTTTTTTCCACTGCAGCAAGGGTCTCTGACAGGCCGACACCATCTGGGATTCCATCCAGTTGAAGGGCTGTTCCTGAGCTTTGTCGAAGTTGTATGGGGAGGTCTGTCGGAGAGATCAAGTTGCCGCTGGAAAGAATAACGGCCCGCTCAATGACATTCTCCAACTCCCTTACATTTCCTTTCCATTCATAATCACACAGTATCTGGGCGGCTTTTCTGTTTATACCAGTCACACGGCTCACAGACCCTGCCTCGCTGATGTATTTTTTAATAAAGTGATTGATCAGCAGGAGGGTATCTTCCTTGCGATCCCTTAAGGGCGGGATGGTCGTTTTTACGACATTGAGTCGATAATACAGGTCTTCCCTGAAAGTTCCCTTTTGTACCTCGTCTTCAAGAATTTTGTTCGTAGCGGCTATCAAACGGAAGTCAACGGGGATAGCCATTGTTCCCCCGACCCTCTCCACAGACCGTTCCTGGAGAACCCGGAGAAGTTTTACCTGCAGGGTCATGGGAAGTTCGCCAATTTCATCCAGGAAAAGGGTGCCCTTGTCGGCCAGTTCAAACCGTCCTTTTTTCATGTTTGCTGCCCCTGTGAAGGCGCCTTTTTCATGGCCGAATAATTCACTTTCCAATAAGGATTCAGCAAAGGCGGCGCAATTGACTGCCACAAGGGATTTGTTTTTCCTCGGGCTGTTGTAGTGGATGGATTTTGCCACAAGTTCTTTGCCGGTGCCGCTTTCTCCTTCTATGAGGACAGAGGCATTGGTGGGTGCCACTTTTTGAATGATTTCATACAATTCCTGCATGAGCTTGCTTTTTCCGATGATATTATCAAACTGATATCTTGTTCGCATGGCATCTTTGAGGATATGATTTTCCTCTACAATTTTGTACACGGAGATGGCTTTTGCAATGTGGGCAATCAACGCTTCATTTTCAAAGGGCTTGAGGATAAAGGTATAAGCTCCCTTGTGCATGGCTTCAACTGCCTTTTCAACACTGCCGAATGCCGTCATGATGATGACCGGCATGTCCGGTTTGAGTTCTTTTATTTTTTCCAGCAGATGAATGCCGGTCATTCCCGGCATTTTAACGTCGGTGAGGACAAGGTCAATGAGCTGGGTGTTTAAGATGTCCAGGGCCTCCATTCCGCTTGGGGCTGTGAATGTTCGATAGCCCTCCTCTTGGAGGATTTCTCCAATTATCATTGGATAATGCTTTTCATCATCCACAATTAATATATTTTCCATCTAGTATCACTCCTGAATCGGTAAGGTGATTTCAACTTTTGTCCCCAAAGGTTTGGCATTGGAGATGTGGATCTGTCCCTTGTGGGCTTCAATAATGTTTTTGACAATACCAAGACCAAGTCCGGTCCCGGTATCCTTGGTCGTGAAAAATGGGGTCCATATTTTCTTTAGCACATCTTCGCTGATACCGTAACCCGTGTCTGTAAAACAGATATGGACAAAGTCGGGGTCTGACCATGTGGAAATGGTGATAGTTCCGTTTTTTTTCAATGCATGGAAAGAATTTAATAAAATATTTAAAAAACTCTGATAGAGCATGGCGGTGTCCGCCATAATTTCCGGGATGTTTTCTTGATACTGTGTTTTGATATGGATTTTTGCCTCTTGAATCTGGGAGGCCAGAAAAATCAGATTTTTTTCAATTACCTCATCTATGATGCAGGGCCTTAGATCCGGGACCTTTGGTTTTGCAAAATCAAGAAAGTCGGTAATAATATGGTTGAGTCTTGTTGATTCTTCCACAATTATATCCGGGATATTGCTGTAAGGATCCAGTTTGGCCATTTTCTTTTTTAATAGTTGGGCACTGCTTTTAATGATCCCCAAGGGATTTCGGATTTCATGGGAAACCCCTGCTGTCATGCCTCCGATGGCAGAAAGATGCTCGGCTCTCCTCAGTTTTTCTTCAAGTTTGAGGCGTTCTTCTGCTCTTTGTTCAATGATTCTTTCTCCATGCTTGACCACAAATCTGAGTATGAGAAACAGGATACCCATGATAATGGAACAGGTCGCAACGATGAGTCCCTGGAGTCTGAAAACATCTTGGTAATCATCGGAGATATCCCGGATGACCTCGATTACGCCGATAACCATTCGTTTTCCGGAACGGGAGAATTCTACTTCCTGAATTAAGGGGGCAAAGGTGATGATTTTTGTTTCCTTTGGGAACCAGAACATCAATTCAAGAAAACTGCCTTTTTGGATCAGTTTGGAGGTGGCGTGATTTTTCATGGCCTTCTCATAGTGGACACCGCCGGCGTTTTTCTTTCCAATCTGGTTGTCATCGAAACTATACCCGATAATATTATCGGTTCCATATATATTGACCATTTCAACATGAAAGCTGTGGAGGGTTGATTTGATGACGGTGTCCAGAAGCATATGCTGGGCATTCTCCCTCAATTTGATTTCACCGTGTTGATATACAACCGGTGCAACAAATCTTAGAAAGATTTGATGATTAAGGTTCTCCACCAGAAGAGAATTGTATTCTTTGTTTTTTTCAAGGAGGATATTTCTGACCCAGTGGGCATTTAAAGCGGCAATCACAATGGTGGCCGTCAGCATGACGATCAGGCTGGAAAAGGTAAAGGCTTTGACCAGCACAAAAGGGCGAACCCCCTGGGGACTTGATTCTTTTTTCGGTATATTCTTCACAAGCTTCCTTGGTATTATGTATTTTTTTATATTTTTGTTTTTGGCAAGCCCTGGTTTTTTTTGCTATCAATTGTCATAGATAATGATTAAACTTGACTTTAGCGTCATATCATATCAAATTATAGTGATATTGTTGCTACTTATCAATACAAAAGATTGAAGGTACTGCAGGGTGTTTTGATGCATGGCTTGCCGAATAAGGATGAAAGTGTATGCTATTTAGGAAAACGGATCATCTTGTCGGTTTAGATATCGGCTCTTCATTCATAAAGGTTGCTGAGCTTAAGGTTTCCGAAAAAGGAAAAATCCTTAAAAAGTTTGGTGTGGCGCAGGTTCCTTCCGGGGCGATTGTTGAAGGACGGGTAATCGATATGAAAGGGGTTGCCAATATCATTCGTACTCTTTTTAAATCCCAGAAAATCAAAGAAAAAAATGTGGCAATTTCAACAGGTGGGCATTCCGTCGTCATAAAAACAATTACTACGGCAAAAGTGCCGGAAAAAGAACTCCACACAACGATTCATTCGGAAGCAGAACAATATATTCCCTATGATATTGACGATGTGAATATTGACTATCAGATTCTTGGGGAAAGTGATTTCTCGCTGGATCAGATGAATGTTTTGCTTGTGGCTGTTAAAAAAGATCTGGTTGCCGAGTATATTGATCTGCTTTCCCTGGCAGGTTTAACGCCTAAAATAATTGATGTTGACACCTTTGCCCTGCAAAATATTTATGAAGTCCTACCGGATTCAGATTCCGAAACGGTGACCTTATTGGTGGATGTTGGGGCTTCAAAAACTTCGCTGAATATTCTAAAAGGAAATATCTCGTTGATGATGCGGGATAATGTTTCCGGCACAGATCAGATTTTAGAGGAGCTATCAGGTCTGCTTGATATCAGTATTGAAGAAGCTGAAAATATGGTTTTTGGTAATACCGATCAAAAAGATTCCAAGACCATAGCTGAGATCAGCCAGCGTATTGCAAATAGCTGGTGTTCTGAAATTTGTGAAGCGGTTGATACCTTTCAAACCAGCAACAAAGAGAAGAAAGTTGAAAAAATTGTCTTAAGCGGAGGCGGCGGGCTTGTGGAAGGATTTTCAGACATCCTTAAGTCTGAGCTGAATGTGGAGGTTGTTGGCATTAATCCTTTTGAAGGATTGATTCTGGATAAAAAACGATTTCCAGACTCATTTATATCTGGTATCGGGCTCCAGGCACCGATTGCATTGGGCCTCGCATTGAGAAGGCTGGATGATAAATGATAAGAATCAATCTTCTGCCCTTTAGGGTTGCCCGTAAAAAAGAAAACATTCGCCGCCAGGTTTCTATCTTCTTTTTGTCCATAGTGATGGTATCCCTCCTATTGGCTTGGTATACTCTGGGTATTAACAAAGAAATTATTGAAACCAAGGCCCGGATAGTACAGGTCAAGGCCCAGATTGAGCTGTATAAAGAAAAGGCGGACAGGGTTACTCAGATAAAGAAAAATTTAAAAATTCTTGAGGATAAGTTGAAGATCGTATCTTCCCTTGAAGAAAAACGGATGGAACAGTTTGTTCTTTTGGAGGAATTGTCTGAAAGGGTAGTCCCTGAAAGAATGTGGCTCGAAAGTATGAAAGCTGATTCAGCTCATGTGACCTTAAAGGGCGTGGCCTTTGACAATCCGACAATTGCAGATTTTATGAGGAATCTTGAAATTTCCGCTCTTTTTTCCAACATTGATTTAAAACGATCAAAGGTGCAAAAGTTCAAGGAAGGGATTATGCTCAAATCCTTTGAGCTGTTTTGTACCAAAAAAATCATTGCCCAGAAAGATGGCGGCAAGGATAAAAAAGGGAAATAATGGCCTCGGATACAGAGAAGAATAAACGAGACGAAATCAAGGAAAAAATAGCCTTCTTTTTTGAAAAAGTTGGTAGGCTGAGCAAGGTTCAACGTTTGCTTATCTGTGTTTTGACCATCGCGGTTATGGGGGGGAGTTACTATTATTTTATATTTGCTCCCAAGAATAAGATGTTACAGAGCGTAAAAAGCGAATACAAAACCCAGGTTACGAAATTGGAAACCTTTAAGCGAAAAGCACGAGTATTAAAAGAATTTGAAACAAAAATGGCCAAGATTCAGGAAGAATTTGATATCGCCATGAAGGCTCTACCGGAGAAAAAGGAGATACCTTCTCTTTTGAGGGGGGTGTCAAAGGCCGGAAGCAATGCCGGTCTTGCGTTTTTGCTTTTTCAGCCAGCTCCGGTTGTCAACAAGGAATTTTATAAAGAAATACCCCTGTCCTTAAAGGTCGAGGGCAATTTTCACCAGATTGCTGATTTTTTTTCTCAGGTGGGTAATTTAAACCGGATCGTCAATATAAACAACATGTCCATGGCGACCAATAAAAAGGATGCAGGTCTGATTCAAATGGATTGCAGTGCGGTAACCTATATGTTTGCAGAGCCAAAAGAAGAAAATACAAACGGGAAAAAAAAGAAACCTATAGGAAAGAAAAAAGGATAATTCTGACTGGTATGGTAAACATGATTAGAATATCAATTGTCATTTTAATGATCGCCGTGCTTGGGTTTTTTACTGGGTGTGAACGACAATCTGAAACAAAGAAACCGGCAAGGACACCTGTCATCGTTTCCGGCAAAATTTTGCCTCCCCCTGGAAAGACGGCTGAAAAACTGACCTCCCAGCCAAAGAGTATGGGGTCGGCAAAAACGGTTCAGGCCCAAACTATCCCCAAAAAAGATGCCAAAAAAAAAGATGCCAAAAAAACAGTTCAGGTCCCGTCTGGGGATGTTACACAGGTATCGCTTAAAAATGAACAGACGATTGCTAGTACGCAGCCTGGGAAATCGGATACTACAGAAGGGGTTGCCCGGTATGATTCAACCGGGAAATTGAATCCGTTTTTACCCTTGATCCAGGAAAAAGATGAAAAGAGTGCTGCCGGTTTGGTGGCGGATGAAAAACCCAAAAGAGTGTTGACCCCTCTTGAGAAAATGGAATTAAGTCAGATAAAACTTGTGGCGGTTATCCTGATGGAAAACAGACAACTGGCAATGGTGGAAGAAGCGACTGGAAAAGGATATGAAGTTAATATAGGCACCTACATGGGTAAAAATAATGGGCAGGTTTCAAAAATCAACCAAAGCAGTATTGTTGTAAAAGAATATGTGAAAGATTATAAAGGGAAGCTGCAGGCTCGTTTTCAAGAAATTAAATTACAAAAAAAAGAGGGCGAGGAATAATATGCCGGTTTTTCAGTTTGGTAAAAAAAATTATTGGATTACACTGGTTCTTGTGGTCTTAACGCTGTTATTTCTGGCCGGGTGTATGGCCAGAAAAGTGGAAAATATCGACACACCAGATGCGGGTCAGGCCCAAACGGATAAAACAACTGACGCCGACTTGTCACCGGAAGGTGTTGTGCCCGGGCAAAGATATATCCATGAAATTGATGTAAAAAAACAAAATAAAATTATTGAAATACTGATTAAGGGGAATCAAAAACTTAGCTTTACCTCGATTAAGCAGTCCTTTCCCTTTGCTATTTGTGTATATTTTCCAAAAACCGGTATAAATCCAGGTCTTATCCTGGATGCAATTGAGAACGAAGCCATCGGGGGTCTTAAACTGACCTATGCAGACCAAAATCAGACTACGGTAAAACTTGAAATTCTCTTGAATCAGGATCTTACCTATGTGGTCCAGGAAGAGGGCGAACAGCTGCGGGTGATTCTATTCCTGAAACAGCCCCCGGATAAAGAGGCTGATTCGATTCTTTCTAAAGAGATGACCATGGAATCCAATGGGATGGTCGCTGCTCCGAAAAAGAAAATATCAGTGCCAAAAATATTAACGCCGGTGGTTGTGCCGGATACACCAGCCCTAATGACCGGTATTGAGTTTGATACCCAGCCGTCGGGCAGGTCTGATATCCGGGTGGAAACCAATCATCCGATAAAATATGATACCACCTTGCAAAGTGATGAAAAATTATACCTGACCCTTTACAACACACAGATTCCAGAACATCATAAGCGCCCTCTTTTAACCCGGTATTTTAATTCTGCCGTGGAGAGCATTGAACCCAAAACTGTTAATACAAAGAACGCCGTTATAGAGATCAATATCAGAGAGCAGGTTCCCTTTCAAATTGTCCAGGATCAAAACTTCATTACAATGGTATTTGAACCCTCTCACATTGTGCCGCCGCCATTTGATAAGGCAAAAATAGATGTTTTAAGTGCAACGATAGAAAACAAGACCACGGCAGTAACACGTCCTGCAGACAATGATATTAAAGAAAAGAGCCTGGCAAAACAAAAGACAGGTAGCCGCATACCCGGCGAATCTCCTCCGCGGTATACCGGAGAAAAGATAAAACTGGATTTTTATGATACGGATATCAAAAATGTTTTCAGGATTCTCAGAAGTGTTTCCGGTCTTAATTTTGCCATTGATAAAGATGTTCAGGGGAAAGTGACCATGACCCTGGAAAATCCGGTTCCCTGGGACCAGGTGCTGAACCTTGTGCTTAAAATGAATGGTCTTGGGAAAAAGAACGAAGGAAACGTAATCCGAATTGCTACGATTTCTACCCTGCAAAATGAAGAAAAACTCTTGCAGGATGCCATTGCTGCCAAAAAGAAATCCCTTGAGCAGAAAAAAAGTTTTGAACCCTTGGTGACCCAATATATCCCCATTAATTATTCAGATGCCGAGGCAGATATCAGGCCCCATATTGAGCAGATACTTACCAAGGAAAGGGGAACCATGTCTGTGGATCAGCGGACCAACATGATTATCCTCACCGATACCCAGGCAACAATAGACCAGGCCTTGGAAATTATTTATCGGCTGGATACGGTAACACCCCAGATCATGATTGAGGTAAAGGTGGTGGAAGTTACCAAGGAATTTGCACGGAGCGTTGGGGTGTCATGGAATTTGTCCAATGCCACAGATGTTGTTTCGACATTTGTGGATGATTTTGATGTGTCTGTAAATAGTAGTGGTCTTGCAACGAATTTTTCATTTTTTAGGTTGTTCGGGTCTTCCGTGACAGCCTTGAATGCGAAGCTTGAAGCCTCTGAAGAACAGGGAGATGTCAGGATTGTTTCCTCTCCGAGAATATTGACCCTGGACAATAAAAAGGCCAAAATTAAGCAGGGTGAGGAAATTGCCTATCACGAGGAGAGTGAATCCGGCGGTACCACTACCAGTTTCAAGGATGTTGATCTTCTCCTGGAGGTCACGCCCCATGTGACACCGGATAATCGCATCTCCATGACCATTCTTATCACCAAAAATGATATTAGTTCATATACTTCCGATGGGGTTCCAAACCTTTCCACCAATGAGGCAGAGACAGAGCTCCTGGTCAGTAACAATGATACCGTTGTGATCGGTGGTGTTGTCAAAACAACAAATTCCCAGGACAACGACGGTATCCCCTTTCTTACCGGTATACCGGTCATTGGTTACCTTTTTGGTGTTGACACCCAAAAGGATAATCGGACTGAGTTGCTGATATTTTTAACCCCGTCAATTGTTCAGCTTGAACAAAAACGGAATGTAAAAAATCAGGTCAAACAATAGTAGCTAAGTATAATAGAGACCGATCAATAGAGTTCAGATTTAATTAAGTTCAGATAATCTGGTTTCCGCTAGTTTCGCAAGCACAGATCTTTCCGGGACCAGCATCAGCACCTTTTGCCAGGATTTTATGGCTTGCTGTTTTTGTCCTTTTTCGTCGTAAACCTGTGCCAAATCTGCATGGAAAATGGCCGCATCAGGAGACCTGTCGAGACATTGGTGCAGATAATCCATGGCCTGGTCCAACTTACCGGTCTGAAGATAGGTCTGGGCAAGTCCATGGGAGGCAGCCGCAAACCAGGGCCGTTTATCCAGGGCTTTTTTAAAATAAGTTTCGGCCAGATGAAACTCTTTTTTCCGTAAATAGGCCCATCCGATATTTGAAAGGGGATAATGGGGGGTTGGATACACTAGACTGTCCAAAACCGTCTTAAAGTTTTCTATGGCTATTTCCGATTTTCCCTGGCGAAGGTAGGCTGCTCCCAAATTATTGATGGCTTCAAGGTAATCGGGTTTTGCGGACAGTGCTTTTTTAAAGGATAGAACTGCCAGATCATCTCTGTTTTTGCCCATGTACGCCAGGCCCAGGCTATTTTGCAGGTAGGGATCATGGGGGGTTCTTTTTTCCGCTTCAAGCAGTTTGGTCAGCGCCGCGGTATAATCTCCCTGGGTCTGGAAAATATCCCCCTCTTGTTTCATTGCCTGTGCAATTTGAATTTCATTTTGCTGGCTGGCAGAATTGACACAGGATGAAATGATAAAGCCGAAAAATATTAATATTACCAATTTTTTTATGGGCATGGGTCTCCTCGAAATGGTGTTTATTGGTTTAGAATAAGAAATTGGATATTTTCCGATTTCAGGAATGAAGAGGCTTCTGCGGTTGGTTTCTGCCGGGTGAACAAGAGTTCTTCCGTATCCTTTTTAGCATAGATCCCCTTGATGGTCTCGACCTGCCCGGAGGTGGTAAAGGAGGGGTTTTTCCAGATGGAATACCCAAGGCGGGGAAAGAGACTAAGGATCAATTCCGACATTGTTAATCCTGGGGGAATCGTGAGAATTTGATTCCCTTTTTTTTCTATGGCCTCAAGTGCCAGCCCATAGACATTTCCTGTGTTGATCAACAGATCCGGTTGGCCGAGCCTGCTAATGCGGCCTAAAGATGCGTTTATTTCAATGGTGCCAATGGTAAATGAAATGATTTGGTCGGGTGTATATGAGGCTTGGGTAACTGATAACAGGGTGGAGATGAATTTGGCCGTATCAACGGGCCTGTCATCTATAGAGGTTTTATCTCTTTCTAATTCTTCGGCCATGGAGATGGCATTGTCAAGTTCCTGTATTTTAATCTGCTTCCAATATGCTCGGATATTTTCCACAAGATCCTTTCCCAGGGAACTGCCATTATCCCGGGGAATGATAATGGTTTTCTCTCCGTCTTCGTTCTTAATCAAAGGGGTCTGGGTTAAATCAAGCACCAAATTCGGCTGTGCTCCACGTCCAGGGAAATGCATTCTCCCCTGGTTGATAAGGGTTCCCTGGATCAATTCTGAATACCGTTTAAGTTGGGTCATTTGCAGGGTAGAAATAACCGGTAGGTGGGGAGTCGATGTTTTTTCGGTGGGTGCCTGGGGGATGGCATTTCCGTTACTACCTTGTTTTAAAAAGGATTTAAACCAGGGCTGGGCCAGGATGGATGGGTCGGGTATCACCAGCTGGGTCCCTTGATAAATCAGATTAATATTTGTAATATTCGGGTTGAGAAGGGAAAATATTTTTTGGGCCTCTTGGGATATGGCCCCGCCTTTATCAAGGAATTTTTTGTCTATAAGCTTTGATACTGTGTCTCCGCTCTGTATGGTGTGTCTTTTAATAAAGGGTTGTAATTCAAATTTTTCCGGAACACTTGAAAATTCAATCACCGGAACCTCCACAATACCAGGTGTCTTTTGCTCATAGTCCTGTGTATCAATTTTTCTTAAGGGAATTAGAATATTAATTCCCGGTGCAATGGCTTCAATATCGCTGATGTGGGGATTAATTTTTTTGAAAATGTTTAAAAATCTGGGGAAATCCGTCTCGGAAATTTCCCCTTTTTGTCGGAAGATTTTATAGAGCCAGTCATTCTTTTTAACCTGGTAGGGCTCACATAAAATAGTATCATTTTCATAGGTGAAAACAGAGTATCGCTTGAAAGATGTTTTGACTCCGGCGGCATGGCCATAGCTTGAGAAGAGTATAGCTACTAATAATAATGCTACGCCGGGTATTTTAAACACGAAAGAATCCTTTTCCATATGAATTAAGGTTATAGATTAAGTTTCTTTACGATTTTTTCTGAAATTTCCTGAACAAAGAGTTGAAATTCTTTTTTCGCCAGCCTTTTTTCCTGGGATGGCACCAAATCCGGGTTGTCCGGTGTTATTAATTCAGGCAGATTTATATATTCTGAATGTGGCTGGATCTCATAAACATCAGGGATTTCTTGTTTAAAATACAGGTCCTGAAACTCTGAAAATTTGATGGCATGGGCCGTGGCATCCAGTATGGCGGTTTCAGCTATTGTCACAATTTTCTGGGCTGCGGCTTTGACAAGTCCTGCCAGGCATTCGCCGCCCTGGGTACAGGTGATGTGGCCGTTTCGGTTGGCGGTTAACTGCCAGTCCATGATCGCTTGTTCTTTAACCTGAACAAAAAAGACATTCTGGTGCCCACTCGTTTGATTATATTGTTTGGTAATTTCAATGACCCGGGGCATGGAGACTGGATTACCGATCATGGCTGCCTGGGCAACACTAGGCCGGGTATTAACGGGTTTAAAACACCGTTTGTTTTCATCGGGCTCCAGATAGTATTGAAAGACCGGATCGGCATGTTCAGACTGAACACCGATTATTTTGGGGAGCTGGTTGATAATCCCGGCTTTGTGAAATTTTAAAAACCCGTTCATGACAGCCGAAATATTGCCAGCATTCCCAATGGGAACCACCACAACCTTATTTGCCATATCCCAGTCAAAATCCTGGGCAATCTCATAGGAATAGGATTCCTGTCCCAAGATTCGCCAAGCATTTTTTGAGTTTAAAAGAACCACCGGATAAAGACTGGAAAGATGTTCTACAATTTTCATACAATCATCAAAAACCCCGGGGATCTCAAATACATTGGCCCCGCTGCCCAGAGGCTGAGCGAGCTGCTGAGAAGTTACTTTTTTATGGGGTAAAAGTACCGCTGATTTGATCAAGGGTCTTAAATAGGACACATACAAGGCTGCTGCAGCAGATGTGTCCCCTGTGGAGGCGCAGATGGCAATGACATCTGAAACCAGATTTTGGTCAATGAGATACTTGATACTGGAAAGGGCGCTTGCCATCCCCCGGTCCTTGAAAGACGCGCTAGGGTTCTGACCGTCATTCTTATAAAAAAAGTTGAGTCCTGTTTTCTCCTTAAGGTGTGGACTTGCCTCAACAACAGGGGTGTGGCCTTCCCCCAGGTAAAGGATGGAATCCAAGGGGATGCAGGAGCCAATGAATTCATGGTATCGGTAAATTCCTTTTAGTGCGGGAATTTTTAACATTTTGCGGTAATCAAATATCTTTTGCCAGGTGGCGCCTGTATGCTGGGTCAGGGCTGCCTCATTTTTATCATGGATCAGCAAAACCTGGTTGCAATTAGGACAAACATACAAAAGTTTTTCAATGGAAAATTCTGCTGAACAGCCAAGACATCTATAAAAGAGCTTGCCTACAGGTTTCGGAATGATATAAGGTCGGATTTCTTCCGGGAATAGTTCAAGATTCATTTTCAATTACTTTTTGGCCTCCCATATAAGGAACAAGGATATCCGGAATGGTGACAGATCCGTCAGCCTGTTGATAATTTTCTAAAATTGCGGCAAAGGTTCTGCCCACTGCAAGGCCGGAACCGTTCAGGGTGTGGCAGAATTCTGCCCTTTTCTGGCCGGGACGTTTAAAACGGATATTGGCACGTCTTGCCTGGAAATCTGTGCAATTGCTGCAGGAGGATATCTCCCTGTATTTGTCCTGGCCCGGCATCCAAACTTCAAGGTCATAGGTCTTTGTGGCGGAGAACCCGAGATCCCCTGTGCACAGGGTGACCACCTGGTAGGGAAGTTCAAGCTTTGCCAGAATGGTTTCGGCATTTGCCAACAGAGATTCTAGCTCATCAAAGGAGGTCTCCGGGGTGGTGAGTTTAACCATTTCCACCTTGTTGAATTGGTGTTGCCGGATCAGTCCCTTGGTATCCCGTCCATAGGAGCCAGCTTCGGATCTGAAACAGGGGGTATAGGCGGTAAATTTAAGGGGCAGCTTTGCTTCATCCAGAATTTCCCCGGCATGGATATTGGTTACCGGAACTTCCGAGGTGGGAATTAAATAATAATCCAGGCCTTCCAGTTTAAACAGGTCTTCTTCAAATTTGGGTAATTGCCCTGTACCGGTCATGGTGGTTTTGTTGACAATAAAGGGAGGTAAGGTCTCCTTATATCCATGCTCAGTCGTATGGATATCCAGCATGAAATTGATCAGAGCTCTTTCCATCCGGGCCCCGGAACCAAAGTAGAGGGGAAACCGGGAACCGGTAATTTTAGCAGCACGGGCCAGATCAAGTATTCCCAAGGCCTCACCAATATCTGCGTGATCTTTGATTTTAAAATCAAAGACTCTTGGGGTCCCAATGGTTTTTTCCAGACGATTTTGGGATTCATCTTTTCCCTTGGGCACATCGTCGTGGGGCAGATTGGGCAGAGCAATAAGAAAATCTTGAATGGTCTGTTCAATGGATGACAGTTGCTTATCAAGGGCCTTGATGGTTTCCGATACGGCCTTCATTTTGTCAATGCTGGGCTGCGCATCCTCTCCTGAGCGTTTCATTTTAGCAATGTCATCGGAAACGGTATTTCGTTGGTATCTTAATTCTTCGATATTAAGTAAAAGTGCCCTTCTTTTTTCTTCGTTTTCCAGGAGATTTGAAAAATCAATATTGGCCCTTCTTTTCTCCATTCCTCGTTTAACAGCGTCTAAATTGTTTTTTATGTATTTTAAATCGAGCATTGTATCCTATCTACGTCCTTAATTTTGCCGGGTTAATAGTTGTTAAGGTTTGATTTTAAAAGATTCTTCACAATTTTAATCAGATAACACGGGCCTTGTAAACAGTCAACGATTATTGCAGTTGACAATTGGCCACATCTGTATAATATTTTCTCAAATATTTTATTTTGAAATCAAAGGAAAGGCAATTATGGAAGAGATGAAAAATACAAAGATGAGTGTGCTGACCCAGGTTTCTGATAGACTTGGTGCGCTTACTCAAGAAGCGCTTGTGGAAAAATACAATGGTATTGAAAATAAGTTGTTCGAATTTGCAAATTTCATGGAAGCTCAATTGGCTTTTTTGTCTACATCCACCGGGTCAGATATTTCAACTGAAGGGATTATCCCCACCGAGGCAATTATCAGAAAGGCCCTTCATATTGAAAAAGGGGTCGTTCTGCCGGTGTTTACCGATGCAAAAAACAGCATCCTACTATATAAAATCTCTGATTATGACAAAGATCTTGTGATCAGCGGTGATGACATTCCGGAACCAGATCCAGAAAAATGCAAGAAAATATCCCTGGATGATATTGATATCGCCGTTATTCCCGGGTTGGCATTTGATGATAAAGGGGGCCGGGTAGGATTTGGAAATAATTATTATTCCAAACTGATCACAAAACTTCCGGAAACCTGTAGAAAAGTATCTCTGGCTTATGAGGAGCAGATTGTGGATCAGATTCAGATGGAATCACGCAAATTTACAGTGGATATTATCATTACGGATAAGCGAGTTATCTATAAGATTTAGTATTTTACTTCTTAGAAGAACATGAAGAGAAAAATAATCATTCTTCATGTTCTTTATGACTCTCATGGAAAAACCCCTTTTCATTCTGGGTTCAATGCCTTGCCAAAGGCTTGCAAATCTTCTGTTTTTCCCATGAGAATCAGGGTGTCCCTCGCCTCCAGCAGGGTTTCAAAATGCGGGGCAAATATCATTTCACCGGATGATTTTTTGATGGCAATAATGATCAGATTAAAATTCTGGCGAATACCCGAGTCTTTCAGAGCCAATTGGGTATACCGGGATTTTTTTGGGATAAAAAGTTCTTCAATCTGGATGGCATCACTCTTTCGGGACAATGCCACATCAAGGAAGCTGCTGACAGTAGGGCGAAGCAGTTTTAGTCCCATTGAGACGGCGCCTGTGTCATAGGGAGATTCCACTTTGTTGGCCCCGGCCACCAGCAGTTTTTTGCCCACCTCCGGGCTGCTGGCCCGGGCCATGATATAGATATCCGGATTCAATTGTCTGGCCGTCAACACCAGAAATACATTTGCCGTGTCCGTCGCCAGGGCGGCCACCAGGAATCCGGCTTTTTTGATCCCGCCCTTTATCAGCAATGCTTCATCCAATGCATCGCCGATAAGGTAGTGCAGTTTGTTTTTTTCCAGCACCTGCGCCTGGGTTTCATCCTGGTCTATGACAACTATATTTTTTGTGTCTTCTTTGATGAAATTGCACAATACACTGCCGATACGGCCATACCCGCAGACTATATAATGCTTTTCCAAAAGTTTGATTTTTTTATCCAACCGTTGTCTCCCTAACAATGTCCTGATTTCCCCTTCCACAATAGACTGTACGATCACGCCGGCCAGGTAAAGAAAATACCCGACGCCGGTGAAAATCAGGAATATGGTGTAAATCCTGCCGGCATTGCTGGGTTCCTGGACTTCAAGAAAACCGACGGTACTCAGGGTGATGGCCGTCATGTATGCGGCATCAAGAAAACTCCACTTCTCAATGAGCATATATCCAGATATACCCATACCATATATCAAAACTGCAATAATGACGGCGAGTTCCATTTTTAAAATTTTGTTCATAAAAGCTATAAATACGTGTGTTCACGGTAAAAAGCAAGATAAGAATCTTCAAGTTTTATGGGCGTAAGATTCTTGACGGACGGATGGGTTGCTGATATGAAGAGGTGCATGAATGATGAACCCAATAAATTTGCCCGTTGGCGCAGGGATATGGTCGAAAATCAGATCATTGCCAGGGGGATTACCGACCCTCGGGTGATTGATGCCATGACCCATGTTCCCCGGCATCTTTTTGTCAGTGAGGCAATGTCTGACAGTGCCTATGGCGACTTTCCCCTTCCCATCGGGGAAGGCCAGACCATATCACAGCCTTTTATCATTGCTGAAATGACTCAGCGGCTTCAACTTTGCGGCTCCGAAAGGGTATTGGAAATAGGGACTGGTTCCGGATACCAGGCCGCTATTTTGTCCAGGATAGTGTACAAGGTGTATACCATTGAACGTAATAACACCTTGTTCCTGCAAACCCGCAAACTCTTTGACAAGCTTAAATATCATAATATTGTGACCCAATATTCCGACGGGACTCTAGGGTGGAAACAGGAAAGTCCTTTTGACGCTATCATTGTGACGGCAGGCGGAAATCAGATCCCAACCCCCTTGGTGGATCAGCTTGCAATTGGGGGACGGCTTGTCATGCCGGTGGGAGGACTCCATTCCCAGGAATTGCTGAAAGTTGAAAAAACCGAAACCGGAATTAAAACCACGAACCTGGGCGGATGCCGGTTTGTAAAGCTTATTGGACAGCACGGATGGATTGAATAGGATACCGATCATATGAAAAAGGACCAGATGAAGAATGATATCACACAGCTGTCCCTTGTCAAAGACCAATCCCTTGCCAAAGAATTATTCATGGGGTTTTGCCTTGGCACGGCTAATATTATTCCCGGGGTTTCCGGCGGAACCTTTTTACTTGTTTTTAAAATTTATGAGCGGGTTTTTGCCATTTTGAATCGCATTAATCGAGCCTCGGTTTTAAGGTTTGCAGCAATTGTTTTTTGTGTTGTGAAGAATCTGGGCAGAAACGGGTGTCTCCAGGATCTTGTCTCATTTTTAAAGGAAACAGATGCCGTGTTCCTGTTGAAATTGATTCTGGGTGCTGTTACGGCCATTATCACCCTTTCCAGTTTGATGAAATATCTGCTTGTTCATCAGTTTGCCTACACCTATTCTCTATTCTTTGGTTTGATACTGGTCTCCATTGTTATCCCGGTTAGAATGCTCAACTCCCTGAAGGGGTCTGTGGTTTTCATGGTCCTGTTGGGGATGTCTCTCACTGTCTTTGTTTCCTGGTCAGTGAATCCCTATGACAAGGTAAAAATTAAATCAGACCACCTTGAACGTCAGTTTCAACATCATTCTTCTGGGGAAAATACGGCGCCTGTTTTTGGGCAGGATAGCCATGGCAACTCGCTTGAAAACCAGTTTAAAAAAAAGGTGAGTAAAACCCAGGAACCCGGGTTGTCTTTATCTTTTGGAAAATACACCATTGAAGAATATGTTTATGCCGGTATCTGCGGAGCTGTCTCCATTTCTGCCATGGTACTCCCCGGTATCAGTGGTTCTTTGGTGTTGATCCTCATGGGTGCTTATTTTGATGTAATCTCTGCCATATCCGCGCTTAAATCAGGACACCTGGACACCCTGGCGTTTCTTTGTTGTTTTGGTGTCGGGATTGTGGTGGGCGGCCTTTTGTTTGCCAGATTGATTAATTTTGTATTGAAACGGTATTATAACCCAACCATGGCATTTCTCGTTGGTTTGATGGCTGGGTCATTGCATGCCCTGTGGCCCTTTAAAAAGGTGATGATCATGGCCCGGCAATATGTCATGCAGGAGGGCGGGATTGCTGTGGTTGAGAATTTTCAAGTTTACACCAATCTCAATATTCTGCCCTCAAACGGCCACCAGCTTTTGGTTTCTCTTCTCTTCTTTTTTGTGGGCTGCGCCGTGATGGTTGCTTTTGCCCGGGCAGAGTCATCCTGATTGAAGTTTACAAGGCGTCAGGCGCGAATGCCACCACCTCATCAATGCTAACCGAATTGCAAAAAAGCATGACCATTCGGTCAACCCCCAGGGCGATGCCGGCTGCATCGGGCATGTTTTCTAGGTCGGCAAGAAATTTTTCAGGCAGGGGAAGAGAGGGCTGGCCGCGATCTGATCTGATCTGGTTTTCCAGCACAAATCGTTGTCTTTGCAAAATCGGGTCGGTCAGTTCTGTGAATCCGTTGGCCAGTTCTATTCCGGCCACATAGAGTTCAAACCGCTGGGCAAGTTTTTCATCCCCCGGTTTGAGTTTGGCCAGGGATGCCATGGGGGCAGGGTAATCATACAGGATACAGGGCCGTTCTTTCCCCAGGCAGGGCTCTACCTCAAATCCCATGATTTCATCGAAACTACCGTCTTCAAGGGCCTTTAAAGCCGGCTTTGATCCATAGGTGTCAAATGCCTGTTCAACGGTAATTTTGTCAAAGGGAGGCCTAAGGTCAATGGTCTGATTCTGGTAGACAAGGGCAGTTCCCATACCTAACCCTTCTGCAATGTGTTGGAGAAGACCCTGGCATTGGTCCATTAAATCAAGATAGGTGGCTTTTGTGTTATACCACTCAAGCAGGGTGTGTTCAGGCAGATGGAAAGGGCCTTGTTCATTTTTCCTGAAACATTTGCAGATCTGGAAAATTTTTTGAAGGTTTCGAGATAATAGGCGCTTCATGCAAAGTTCGGGGGATGCTTGTAGATAGTGGTGTTCTGATAACAAAGGATCGATATGAGCTTCGGGAATAATGCTGGGGCAACGGATGGGGGTTTCCACTTCGAGAAAGTTTTGTCCCATGAAAAAATCCCTTATGAAATGGATCACAAGGGATCTTATTTTTAAATTATTAAGTTGTCGGGGTTCCATGGTTGGGGTAAATTTCTCAAAAAAAAGGAAGTTTATTTGATCTCGTATTGGTCTTTTGGTCTGTCCTGGAGGTAAATCCGATCATACTTGGTTTTGTCTGCTCGTTCAAAAAAATCATATCCTTTTTCCTGGCAGGCTTTGCAGGCATTTATGGGAATATGGACCCCGAGGATGTGGTTCCCTGGTGTGGCCTTTGAATCAATTTCAAAGCTGCCACCACAGTCCCGGCATATCCATATCTTTTCTTTTTGTCGCTCAAAGATATTGTCGGTATCATAGAAAACTTCCTTGTGGCGGATTATCAGTTCTCCGGGTTTGCCGGATTTTTCCCGTAATTCATGGCGCTGCTGCCAATAGGCATTGATCTGGTCGGTGGTCTTCTTGATTTTGTCGGTTATGCTCACCGATTGTTTGAGTTTTTCTGGGTTGTAATCTGGTTCCACCACGCCGGAATAGTCCAATCCGGCCATGGCAAGGATAATACCTAGATTGACGTAGGGAAGGGCACCTTCAATGGCATATCCGCCTTCAAGCACCGCAATGTCCGGTTTGAGCAGGGAGGTAAGTTTTGCATACCCCTGGGCGGAAAAATTCATATTGGTCAGTGGATCTGTATAGTGGTTGTCCTGGCCAGCGGAATTGACCACAATATCAGGTTTGAACTCTGCCAGTATGGGCATTACGCAATTGCGGATGACATAGAGATATCCTTCCGTTGAAGTGCCCGGCGGTAAGGGAATGTTCAGGTTAGATCCCTTGGCATTGGGACCGCCAAGTTCGCCGGGGAAACCGGTTCCCGGATACATGGTCCTGCCGTCCTGGTGAAGGGAGATGAACAAGACATCAGGATCATGCCAGAAAATATCGTTGGTGCCGTCCCCGTGGTGGCAGTCGGTGTCAATAATGGCAATCTTTTTTACACCGAACTGAGTCCGAATGTACTCGACCATGATGGCTTCCATGTTGATATGGCAAAATCCTCTTCCCCCATGGGACACCCGCATGGAATGGTGGCCAGGAGGTCTGACAAGGGCAAATCCGTTTTTAACTTCCTTGTTCATTACAGCATTGGCAATGGCCTTGGCGCCGCCGGCACTGATGAGATGGGATTCGGTTGTCACCGAGGGCTCATCGGGTACACAAAAATGGGTTCTTTGAATATCATGGGCCGTGACTAGGTCTGGTTTGTATTCAATGATACCCGGGATATCAAAAATACCCTCTTCAAGTACCTGGTCCTGGGTATACAGCAGTCGTTCTTCTCTTTCCGGATGGGTGGGGTCAATGGCCCAGTCAAATGCAGGGAAGAATACCAGGCCTGTTTTATTTAATGCTTTTAACATAGTTCCCTCATAATTCTAGTGCAAAATCGTTTCAAAGCCTTTGATCAGGCCCGGTTTAAGCTGAATTTTTGCTCTGTAAATCTTTCCCCTGGGTGAAAAATTTCGGACAATATTAAATTTTTGAAATTCAACCACCTCCACCTCTTCCAGGTTCTCCGGATTAGCCCCTGAGTTCAGGGCTTTTTCCTTGAGCAGGGTATAGGCAGTTTCAATCAGGTCATCTTCTGAATAGGTTTTGGAAATAGGTTCGGCAAAATCTTCTTCATGGGCCGTCACGATCCCCTGCTCTGTATCGGCAATCAGGGAAACTTCGCAGGTGGTTCTGGCAAGGGCTGCGCCAATGGCATTGGCAACCTCTGATTCCGGGACAGCAATGGTTTTAATTTGGTAGAGCGCCTCTATTTTCTCTGCAAAGAATTTTGCCGGACCTCCCAGCATGAGAATTTGTCGGGGACTCAGTTTGTACCCCTCCAAAAAATCATGGACCGTATACACGGGCTGGGAATTGAGTTCATCGATCATTTCAAAGGTTTTTTTTAAAATAATATTGCAGCATTTCTTGAAGATATGGTCTGCGGCATCGATATCGGAAAGGTCCAATTGCCCGGCAATGGTATGGATGCCTGCCCTGGCTTTTTCCGGGTCACCTTTATCCATCAACTCCAACACCACCAAGGCGTCTGTGGGGGTGGGGACAGGTCCGCCAAAGGCCATGGCAGGTCCCTGTCTGTCCGGACCAATGGACAGCTCTCCCTGATTTACCCGAAGAGCGCTGTCTCCGCCAATCCCCTTTGAATCGGTTCGAAGGGATCGGATCAGGCTTTTATATTGTCCTCTTTGGATTCCCAAGGGTTCCAGCAAAGGGGCTTTATCCACCAGAAAGGCGATATCCGTGGTGGTACCGCCAATGTCCAGAACAATGGCATCCTGGTTGGCCGGGGCATAGGGGATGGCACCCATGATGCTGGCGGCAGGACCCGATAAAACCGTCTGGCCGGGGAAATCCATGGAAGATTCAAGGGACATGGTGCCGCCGTCTGCCTTGAGAATCTGGATGGGAATGGTCAATCCCTTTTCCGCTAGGGATTTTTTGACGGCTTCAAAAAAAGATTTGTGCAGGTCAAAGACAGCTGCATTTAAATGGGTGGTGGCAATTCTGCGAGGAAAATTTAAGTTTCCCGATACATGGTGGCCCAGGAAAATCTTTTTAAAATCTTTATTGAGTATCCGCTTGATCAAAATTTCGTGGGAGGGGTTTCTGACACTAAATTTACTGACCACACCGACATATTTTATCCCGGCTTTTTTCAACCGTTTGCCAATGTCTTCAATTTCCATTTTATTTACCGGGGCTTTTTCCCTTCCCCGATGGTTGATGGATCCTGAGACGGCGTAATAATGTTCTCCGGTGCAAAAAAATTTAGGATCGATGCCGGGTCCTGCTGAGACAATCATGCCAATGGGACCCATTTCCTGCTGGACAAGGGCATTGGTTGTCAGGGTTGTTGAAATTACCACCCGTTTGATGGCGCAAGGATCCGTGGTGCCCAGAATCTGTGTAAACCCTGAGAGTACACTTGCGAAAAGGTTGCTGGGGTCAGTCAGTACCTTAACTTTATTTTCAATCCCCTTGCTGCTTAGGAGAACAACGTCTGTATACGTACCGCCAACATCTAATCCTATTATCATGGCCGGTTCCTGTTCATTTGGATTGTCATCAGCTGATACTTTTGGAATCAGCAATACCAAGGGAGCTTGTCAGAAAAAACAAGGGTTGTCAATGAAGTTTTTAGGGGTATTTAAAGATCCATAAGCTGTTTCAAACTTGAAATTTATCCTAATTTGGTTTATGTGTTAATAACATTGTTTTTTTAAATAAATTTACCTTATTTTGGAGTCGTTTATGTCAGTCATTGAATGGAAAAAAGAGGGGGGCGTTGCCGTGGTCACCATGTGTAACGGCGCCAATCGACAAAATCAAGAATTTGCAAAACAAATGAACCGCTGTTTTGATGAAATACTGGAAGATACAAGTCTGTCGTCTGTCATCCTGACATCCTCCGATGAAAAGAATTTTTCTCAAGGGATTGATATAGAATGGATGGGACAAAAAATGCAGGACCAGGATTTTGAGACGATTAAATCTTTTATGTATGGAATGAATGGTATTTTTAAGCGGATCCTTTTGATGCCAATCCCTGTGATAGCCGCCATAAATGGACATGCATTCGGAAACGGCGCCATACTGGCCTGTGCTTGTGATTTTAGATTTATGCGGAAGGATAAAGGCTTTTTTTGTTTTCCAGAGGTGGATGTCAGTATTCCTTTTCTCCCCGGGATGATTGCCTTTGTCAGAAAAGCCATTCCGGAATATCAGTTCAATGAGATGCTTCTTTCGGGAAAAAGAATGACAGCAGAAGCCCTTGCGGCAAGCAATGTTATTATGAAGGCCTGTGATAATCAGGATGCCCTGATGACGGAAGCCATGGCCTTTGCCAATACCTTCATGAAAAAAAGAGGGATTTTTGGAGAGTTAAAGAAGCGGATACACAAGAACCTTGTCCATATTATTGATACCCAGGATCCTGTTCACATTGATGCTCTGGATTTGTTTGTTCAAGAATAGCGCTAATTAAGTTCATAGAGTTTTTTTGGCAAACTCTATGAACTTTTTGCAGATAGGGGACTGGGTTCTTTTTCTTGGCAGGGTCAGATAAAAATACCGATTAAGATCCAGACCCTTAACCGAAAGTCCATGGAGCCGGCCAGTCTCAATTTCATTGGCCACTGCAATGGTGGAGAGAATGGAAATTCCCACCCGGTTCAGTATCCCTTGGATAACAGACACTGAATTTCCCATGGTGACCCGGGAGTTAAGATCCTGGGAATTAAAACCGGCCCTATCCATGCTGTTGAGGATGGATTGCCAGGTCCCGGAACCTTTTTCCCTGGCAATAAAGGGCTCGGAAAATAGTTTTGAACATTCAATGGATTCTTGACCTGCCCACTTATGTCCTGTTGGTACAATCAGTCGCATCTCATCGGCCGTAAGCTTCTCCTGGCAGATGGCCGGGTCCTCTTTTAAGGCCCCCACCACCCCAAGTTCAATCTTCCCTGATTTTATGGCATCAATGACCTGCATGGTATCCCCGGCAGACAGAGCCATGGTAACATCGGGAAATTTTTGGGTAAACGCACCCATGAGTTTTGGGATGAGATAACCGGCCGGAATGGTGCTGCCGCCGATCTTTAGTTCTCCTTTTGTGTGACCGAGGAAATCAAGCATGGCAGATTCGGTACGATCCCTTAGCAATAGGACTTTTTTGGCGTGATCATAGAGAATCAAGCCGGCCCTTGTAGGTTCGGTGGTTTTACCAAGCCGATCCAAAAGCCTGCATTGGAAGTGCTCCTCCAGTTCCTTGATATGGGTGGATACCGTCGGCTGGGAAAGATTTATGGCCTCGGATGCCTTTGAAAAACTTTTTTTGTCAACTACTGATACAAAGATGTGAAGCTGCCATAGATCCATTTTTTATCCTTGTTGTGGGTTGCTCTTCCCATTTTGTAATCGATTTTGCAGGATCAGCTGTTCAGCTTGGGGAATTTTTCCATGAGCTTGAGATGGACCGGTACCGGCACCATGTCTGAAATATCTCCGCCAAATTGGGCGGCTTCTTTTATGATGGAGGAACTGGTGAATATCCACCGCAGACCTGTCATGAGGAATACCGACTGAATATCCTTGTTTAATTTCCGGTTCATCAAGGCCATCTGGAATTCGTTTTCAAAATCCGAGATGGCCCGCATGCCCCGGATGACGGCCACGGCTTTTTTCATCCGGGCATACTCCACCAGAAGACCGTCAAAGGTATCCACCTGGACAGGTGTAAGCCCATTCATGCTTTGTTTGATCATTTCCACCCGTTCTGCGGAGGAAAACAATGATTTTTTAGATGGGTTGTGCAGAACCGCCACAATGACTTCATCAAAGATTTCAAGGGCTCTTTCTATTACATCCACATGGCCGTTGGTCAGGGGGTCAAACGAGCCCGGATAAATTGCAATTTTTTTTTCACTCATTGTTGCCAGATCCTTTTTACAACTTAGGTTTTCTTAAAAAAGAAATACGAGTCTTTGAGTATTTTTTTTGACGGTAAATGTCAAGCCCGTTAACGGGTTCCACAAGAGATTCTTTAAATGACTGCTCCACAACAACGATGCCCTTGGGTGCCAGAAGGTCTATAAAATCAGATTTTCCAAGGGTTGTCTCAACAGACTCCTTTCCATAGGGCGGATCCATAAAAATCAGATCAAAGGGGTCTGTTCTAAGACTTTGGGGGAATGGGCTACTCATAATATCATGGTGAATAAGGGTGGTTTCTTCGGCCATTTTGCACAGATCAATATTTTTTTGGATAACCTCGCAGGAAGACAGAGCTGCATCTACAAAAACCGCAGCCTTTGCTCCCCGGCTCAGAGACTCAAGCCCCAAGGCACCGGTGCCGGCATAAAGATCCAGAACTCTTGTCCCCCTTATCCAAGGGCCTAGTATGTTAAAAACAGCCTCCCTGACCCGGTCCGACGTCGGCCTGATGTCATCGCCTGAAAGGGCAATCAGTTTTCGTCCCCGAAAGTTTCCCCCAATAATTCTCATTTGGTAATTTCCATTTTTTTTACATGGACACGCTTAAAATGATGACATCCTTTTTTTTATGTGATGGACACTGGTGCCGATTCTTCGGGCGGTTGCCTTGAGGTCGCCTTTGTCCTGGTCTACTTTTTTGCAGATAAATTGCTGTTCAAAGGTTTTTCTGGCCAGTTCCAGATTGTCCATGTTGAACAGCGGTATGGATTCAATGGATTTTTCCGATGTGAATTCCGGGTTATAGGGCTGGGGGATGTCTTCCATGCCAATTATATCCCCTTTCACCATTATGTACAGACGTTCCACCAGGTTTTTTAACTCTCTGACATTGCCCTGCCAGTGGTATTGGTCCAGCAGTTCAAGGGCTTTTGGAGAAAGGGTTTTTTTGGGGTCAGAAGACTGCAGGGCCATTTTGTTAAAGAAGGTATCCACAAGCAATGGAACGTCCCCTTTTCTTTCCCGCAGGGGGGGCACATGGATGGGGATAACATTGAGGCGGAAAAAAAGGTCCTGCCTGAAATTGCCCTTTTCAATCTCTTGCTCAAGGTTTTTGTTGGTGGAGGCAATGAGCCGGGCATCCATGTGAAGGGTGCGTCCCCCACCGATACGCTGGAATGTCTTTGATTCAAGGGCCCGCAGAATTTTGGCCTGGGTATTGATGTTCATATCCCCGATCTCATCTAAAAAAAGGGTGCCCCCGGATGCCATCTCAAATTTGCCCCTGTTTTTGGAGGTGGCTTGATCAAAGGCGCCTTTTTCATGGCCAAACAATTCACTGTCAATATTTTTTTCAGGAATGGCAGCACAATTGATAATGATAAAAGGTTCTTCCGGCCGGGTGCTGAACTGGTGGATGGTCCTGGCCACAAGTTCCTTGCCCGTTCCGTTTTCTCCGGTTATGATAATGGAGGCATCGGAAGGAGAGGCCGCCATTATCTCGCCGTAAAGTTTTTGAACCGCTATACTTGTACCGGTAATGGAATTTTTTTCTATGGTTTTTTTACGCAGATATATATTTTCTTCTTCCAGCTTTCGAAAATTTAATGCGTTGTTGATGGTTACCATGATCTTGTCAATGGACAAGGGCTTTTCCAGAAAATCAAAGGCGCCTGATTTTGTGGCATCCACAGCCGATTCAATGGAGCCGTGTCCTGTGATCATGACCACCGGGAGATTGGGTGACATCTTTTTAATCTCCTTTAGGGTATCAATGCCGTCCATTCCGGGCATCCAGATGTCCAGCAATACAATGTCCGGAGATTCGGCCTCTATTTTTTTGAGGGCCTCATACCCGTTATAGGCATGCATCACCTCGAAGCCGTCATCTGAAAGGATTCCCTCAAGGGAGTCTATGATGGTCGATTCATCATCAACAATTAAAATTGCCGGGTACATAAGATAAACTCCTTTCCTGGTAAATAAGGTTTGCTTTTTGTCATAGTGATCATGCCGGAAGCTCAATGATAAATTTTGCACCCCGAGGCGGGTTGTCCTGGACCCGGATCACCCCGTTGTGGTTCGAAATAATCGAATTCACAATGGCAAGGCCCAGCCCCATGCCAGATTTTTTTGTGGAAAAATAGGGCTCAAATAATTTTGTTTTCTCTTTGTCGGAAATTCCTTTGCCATTGTCTGCTATCTCAATTCTGACAATTTTTAAGATGGGGTCATAGGAGACGTCAATGACAATGATTCCCTCTTTATTCACGGCGTAGACCGCATTGTCAATCAGGTTGATAAAGGCCTGTTTCATCTGTTGATGATCCAGTTTCAAAAAGGGGATATCCTCACCAAAATTTGACTGGATATCCACCCGTTCAAGTCCTTCACGGTATAATACAATGGTTTCTAAAATGACATTTTCGATTCTGTCCTTGGAAAAATTGGTGTCTGGAAATTTGGCAAAGGTGGAAAACTGATTTACCAGATTCCGGATCAGATCCACATGCTCCACAATGGTATCGGCACATCCGTTAAAGATCTCGTCATTGATCTGTCGCCCATATTTGCGCTTTAGCCGTTGGGCAGATAATTTTATCGGGGTGAGGGGATTTTTGACCTCGTGGGCGATCCGTCTGGCCACTTCCCGCCATGCCACCATGCGCTGGGCCTTTTCAAGCTCCGTGACATCATCAAACACAAGAACCGCCCCCATGGTATGGTCGGTATCATCTTTTAAGGTGCTGTAATGGAGGGAGAAATGTTTGGGTGCTCCGGAGATACTGGTTGAAATAGGAATTTGAGCATTCTTGAGGCCCTGGACAGCCTGTTCGTATATCTTGTTGGCCATCTGCAGGTAATCTCCCCTGAGCACCTGTCTGAAGTTCTTGTCCAGGATGTTCAGACTATTAATGCCCAGCATGGATTCTGCGGCCTTGTTAATGGTGGTGATGATTCCGGCGTTATCAATGGAAACAACTCCTGCGGAAATGTGTTTGAGGACAACTTCAATATATTGCCGGCTTTTTTCCAGCTCTGTGTTCTGCTCTTTGAGCATCTCTCCTGTCAGGGCAATCTGTTCCCTGCCTGCGGCCAGCTGCCGGGTCATGGAGTTAAAGGATTTGATCAGGGTTCCCAGCTCATCATCGGTTTGAAAGTCAATCTGGTAGTTGAGGTCTCCATCTGCAATCCGCTGGGTCCCCTCTGCAAATTTCATAATGGGAATGGTAATGGATTTGGCCATCTGAAATCCAAACCATATGGCGCAGAAGATCACCAGGAGTGCCACAATGGAAAGGGCAATATAATAGGAGATCTGGGCTGGTCTTTTGGTCAGCTTGAGTTGTTGGTACTCTTCAACCCCTTTGAGTATCGCCCTGAGGTTTTCCGATAGGTCAGGAGATATCAGGGTGGTGACAACGATAAACCCTTCGGCCTTTGACGGTTCAACGCCAAAGGGAATGGTGGAGATGGTCCGTAAAAATTCTCCTTCTTCAATGGTTTGGTAAATGGTGTTACTGACCTTGGCACTTGGAATTTTGGTTAGGTCGGTCGTGGTCAATAAACCAAAGTAAAGGGGTTCCAATTCATTGGCCAAAGAGAGGCAGGCCCGTTTGGCATCCGGGGTATAAACTTCGATCCCGTTGCGGTTGAAGGCCCGCTGGACCACCTGGGCATAGCGGGTCAGTTTTTTCCGGTTTTCGGGTTGCAGCAATTTTCTTGAGTCAATCTGAAAAGCGGCTCTTTTGGCAGAAAATTCATTTTGGGCTTCAATGTATTCATATAATTTTTGGCCGACGGTAAGCGAGCTGTTCAGGGTCTGTTCCACCGGGGCATTAAACCAGAAGGCAATGGAGGTTGAAATAAATTGTATGGAAAAAAAGAAAAGCACGGTGGTGGGAAGCAGGGCCAGAAAGATAAAGGCAGTTACCAGCCGCGTTTTTAATTTGGAGCCCAGAATATTGTTCTTTTTCTCATAATATAATTTTGCCAGATTTCGGAATACCAGCAAAAACAGACTTAGCAACAGGAGCAGGTTGATATTGATCAGGATAAACATCAGCACAGTGCTGGACAGAGAAAAATCCTTTCCAAAGGGGGCGATCCTTGTTTCGACAACGGTAAGGCCACCGACAATGATCAGGATGACCAGAATCAGAAGTCCTTCCCGTTTTCTTCTGGAGCGCCTTTGTGCTGAGTTTTCTTGTTTCTCAATCATAAACTTGATGATTCGGCAGGGTCTTGTAACAAGGTTTAGACGTTAATATGTAAAGTTTATCACATACCAATCTGTTTCAAAATCCCAAAAGGATACAAAAAATAAAACATAGTGGAGGGATAAGGGCAGGGTTACCTTGTCCAGCTCGGCTTTAATTCGGATCTGGTACTTATCGCCCTTGATTAAGTCCTTTAATGGAATCACCTTGAGATTGTCCACTTCGGTCATCCATGATTTCGCCTCTTCAAATGATTTGGTTACAACGGGTTTTTCATCTTTCCAGGGTCGCAAAATAGAAAATTCTTCTTTCAGAGAATTGTATTTAACCGTGGATTTTATCTGGACATCGGCAATTTCCTTGTCAAAAAAGGTGTTGCCTGTTTTATAAAGGGAAACATAAAAGGAAAATGTTGTGGGAACACCGTTTTGAACGGCCTGGTTGATTTTATCGGTAAATGCGTTTTTTACTTCAAAATAAGTCAAAAGGTCATCCCGTGTGTTGGCAAGCTTTATATTGACAAGGTTGGCAGTGTTGTCGGCAAAGGTGCTCATGGGAACGAGAAGCGTGACCCAAACCATAAAAATAAAGGGGAGAAGATATCGTTTAGACTGCATCAAAAAATTCATGGTCAATTCGCCTATTCCATCCTTGCGGGTCCGGTTTCCCAGCAATCTTTATTTTCAAGAAACGTTTTAATGAACAAATGGTTCAGGGTATGCCCGGACTTATGGGTAATAATATGTCCCTGGATGGGCATGCCCAGAAGGGAAAAATCCCCCAGGCTGTCCAGCAGTTTGTGCCGGACAAACTCATCGGGATAGCGTAATCCTTCTTCATTTAAAATTCTATCTTTATCAATAACGATGGCATTGTCAAGGCTTCCGCCTCGTCCAAGGCTTAATTTTTTTAAAAGCTCAAGATCCTTTATAAATCCAAATGTCCTGGCGCGGCTGACTTCTTGCTCAAAATTATTATTTGCCCGGTCATAGATGATTCTTTGTTTGCCAATCAAGGGGTGGGGAAAGTCAATGGAGCAGGTGATTTTAAAACAGGGTTCCGGCAGAACCATCACCGATTTGTCCTGGTCTTGAACCTGAATGGTTTTTTTGACAATGATAAAATGTTTGGGAGCATCTTGCTCAATGGTTCCGGCGGCGGTTAAGGCCCTTGTGAAATCTTTGGCACTGCCGTCCATGATGGGCATTTCATAATCATCTACTTCCACCAGGGCATTATCGATGTCAAGGCCGGTAAAACTGGCCATGAGGTGTTCAATGGTGGAGACGATGGCCCCATTGGTTCCCAGAACCGTTGCCAGGCTGGTATCCACCACCAGTTTGAAAAGGGCCTGAATGTCCTGGGTGCCGGGCAGGTCCACCCGCCGGAATTTTATTCCATGATTTTCCCTGGCCGGTTTGATGGTAATATTGGTTCGTTTGCCCGAATGAACCCCTGTGCCGGACAGGGCCACATTTTGGGCCAGTGTGGTTTGTTTGTGATATTTTTCCATATGCCTTCGTTGATTTTAGACGGTTTTTAATATTTTCGGTAAATATAGCCGTTTTTAAACCACAAAGCAAATGAGAAAATTCTTTGGTTAATTCTAAAATTTTGATAGATATAAGTAATCGTTATATTGTAAATTTGTCTAATCGGGTTTTTAACCTGGTTTTCCGGGGGTGGATGTGATTGCACGCGTAAATTCATGTGCGGTTTGCGGCATAGATGCCATGGTGGTGGAGGTGGAAGTGGATATTTCCTTTGGCCTGCCGGTTTTTAATATGGTGGGCCTGGCTGAAACCGCTGTCCGGGAAAGCAAGGAACGGGTGCGAACGGCCATCAATAATTCCGGATACACCTTTCCCATGGACCGGGTGGTGATTAATCTGGCACCGGCAGATGTCAAAAAGGAGGGCACCGGACTGGACCTTCCCGTGGCGTTAGGGATACTTGCGGCATCCGGTCTGATCCCCAAGGAGACGGCCCTGGCGTGGCTGATTTCCGGGGAACTTTCTCTGGATGGAAGGGTAAAGCCTGTAAAAGGGGCTTTGCCCTATGCGCTGGCTGCCCGGGATGCGGGTTTTAGAGGAATCATTGTTCCAAGTGAAAATGCCGACGAAGCTGCTATGGTAAGCGATATAGAGGTGATCCCCGTCAGTCACCTTGCCCAGGTGGTGGACTTTTTTTCAGGTTTTCTACAAATTGCCCCCCATCAAGTGGATCCAAAACAAATTGCCCGCCAATCTAATGGGGCCCGCCCGAAAGATTTTGCCGATGTCAGGGGACAGGCCCATGTTAAAAGGGCATTGGAGATTGCAGCAGCCGGTTTTCATCATGTATTGATGACAGGACCCCCTGGATCCGGGAAAAGTATGCTGGCCAAGAGACTGGCCGGTATTTTACCCCTGCCGGTTTTTGAGGAGTCCATGGAAATCGCCCGGATTTATTCTGTGATGGGGCTTGTGGGGAAAAATTTTGAAATGTTTGGGGCACGTCCCTTTCGGTCTCCCCACCATACCATTTCAGATGCAGGGATGGTGGGCGGAGGGTCCAGGCCGACTCCCGGAGAAATCAGCCTGGCCCACCATGGGGTCCTTTTTCTGGATGAATTGCCGGAATTTAAGAAGAATGTGCTGGAAGTGTTGCGCCAGCCCCTGGAAGATGGGCAGGTCAGTATTTCAAGGGCCGGAGTAAAAGCGATATATCCTTGTGTTTTCATGCTGGTGGCTGCTATGAATCCTTGTCCTTGTGGCAATTTTGGAAATCCGTTGCAGGAATGTTCCTGTGCCAAGCCTATGATCCAGCGGTACCGTTCTAAAATATCCGGCCCTCTTTTGGATCGCATTGATATCCAAATAGAGGTTCCCCAGGTCTCCTATGATGATATGGCAAACAATACACCGGGTGAATCTTCGGCTGATATTCGTATCAGGGTTGACGCAGCACGAAAAATTCAAATCAGACGGTTTGAAAACCAGGGAATTTTGTGCAATGCCAGGATGGGATCGGGCCTTGTGAAGAAGACCTGTGTTCTTGAAAAGGATGCCCAATCTGTCCTTCACCAGGCCATGGACCGGTTGGGATTTTCTGCCAGAACATTTAACAGCATCTTAAAGGTTGCCAGAACCATTGCAGATCTTGCCTGTGAAAAGAAAATTAGCCGCCAGCATGTTTTGGAAGCAATTCAATATAAAAGTTATGGCAGAAGTGATGCATCGGCATTTTAAAATGGTACTGGTTTACAATCTGTTACAAACACTTATAATAGAAGTTGCTCTCTATTAGGAACCCCCCTGTTAACAGCAGGATAACCCCATAAATTTTTTTGATAAAAAATATTGCAAAGAAAGAGATATGATAAAAAAAGATATTTTTAACAAGGATGTAAAAGCACAGTTCAAAGCCGCTGCCAAGGACCGTATCTATCGGTTTGTCATGGCAGACGGCATGATAAAAGGCGCTGTGGTCCACACCACCCGGATGGTTAATGAAATGCGGGTCAACCACGAACTTGGGCCTTTGGAAACTTTGGTGCTGGGCCAGGCGTATATTGCGGTGGCGCTCATGTGTTCGAGCCTTAAGGGCAAGGACAGGGTCAGCTTTAATATTCGGTGTTCAGGACCTGTCCAGGGGCTGGATGTGGAAGCCAACACCTTTGGCGAGGTCAGGGGCTCCCTGAAAAACAAGGAGATCCGGGTGGAAGACTCCAGTCAAATTAAATCGCTATCCACCCTGTTCGGTGCCGGGTTTTTAACCGTAACCAAATATCTTGAGGGTGCCAAAAACCCCTATTCAGGGCAGATCGCACTGGAACACGGGAGCATTGCCGAGGATTTGGCGGCTTATTTTTTAAGGTCGGAGCAGATTCCAACCGGATTCAAACTAAGTGTGTCGTTCAATGGGAAGGAAGAGGTGGAAGGCGCAGGCGGTATTTTCCTCCAGGCCATGCCGGGTGCCTTTCCCGAGCAGGTCATTGAAGCGGAAAAAAGGATCCAGCAGATCCATTCTTTGGGCGAAGTCTTTGCAAAGGGGGCGTCACCTGAACGATTGATTGAAAAAGAATTCTCAAGCCTCACTCCTCGCTTTCTGGATAGTTCCCGGGTGGAGTTTTTTTGCCGGTGCAACCGGAAAAGAATGGCAGATTATCTTAAAAATCTGCCCGCCCATGACAGGGATGAGATCATGGAAAAAGGGCCTTTCCCTCTGGAGACCCGGTGCCATCATTGCAATTCCGTGTACCAGTTTTCCAAGGATGATATTTCCTCCTTTTAAACCCCATGTTCATGATATAAGAGATGGACTCCAGGGGAGTAAAAAAAGAAAAACTGTAAAAAACAAGAGTTTTCCTTGCAAAAGAATATAAATATATTATAAATATCGGTAGGGAAGAATAGCCATAAGACGGCTACAATAAAGCTAAGTATAAAATAGCCGCTAATTATAAAATAAAGAAAGGCAAAAAATTATGTGTAATAGTTGTAATGAGCATTCCCACCATCACCATCATCCTGAGATTGTTCAGCTGATGCCCGTTCAAAATAACCTGTATGCGGTTTACAAGACAAAAACCCCTCCTGATTTTGCGGTTGAAACAGGGAAAGAAGATATCAGTCTTGTTTCTGTGCTGTTCATGGGGCTGATCCGCCATGGAGAAAAAACCATGGTGGAAGGCTTCTTTGCCTCCAGTTCCATTAACTCCTGTGAAGATGTAGAAGGGTTCAAGGGGTATGCGTCTTCCCTTGAAAATGCAGAAAAATTGTATGCCTAAGTCTTGTGTAAAACGTCTCAAACCAAGGAGAACAAATGCATAAACTATTAAATGACAGCCCGGGTGAGAAAATCATGCTCCTGGGGAACGAAGCCATCGCAAGGGGTGCTGTTGAAGCTGGTGTGGCATTTGCCACCACCTATCCGGGTACCCCCTCTTCTGAAATTTCTTTGAATCTGTTTCAGATGTCCCGGGAATCCGATCTCTATTTTGAGTACAGCACCAATGAGAAGGTGGCCCTGGAAGTTGCGGCGGCAGCTGCAAACTCAGGTCTTCGAACCTTTTGCATGATGAAGCACGTGGGGCTGAATGTGGCGGCCGATCCCTTGATGACCCTGGCCTATGTGGGGGTTACCGGCGGCATGGTTATTTTAAGTGCAGATGACCCGGCCATGTTCTCCAGTCAGAATGAACAGGACAATCGGTATTATGCCAAGTTCGGCGGTCTGCCCATGCTCGAACCCTCTTCGGTAGCAGAAGCCAAGGAGATGATAAAGGGTGCCTTTGAGCTGTCAGAATCCTTGGGTCAGCCCGTGTTGTTGCGGACTACCACACGGATCAACCATTCCAATGCATTTGTGACCCTTGGAAAGATTCAAAAGCCCATGACCCAGGGCCGGTTTGAAAAGGATCCCCACCGGTGTGTCACGGTTCCGGCTGTCTCCCGGGGACTCCATGTAAAGCTTTTGGATAAATTGGAAAAAGCCACTGGGCTGGCCGAGTCTTCCTCCTTCAATTTTATTCAGGGCAGCGGCAAATTTGGTATTATCACCAATGGGGTGAGTTTTCACTATGCAGAGGATGCCGTAAAAGACCTGGGGATTGAAGACAAGGTTCAGATTTTGCGACTGGGATTTACCAACCCTCTGCCTGAACAAATGATAAAAAACTTCCTGGGGCAGTGTGAAAAGGTATTGGTCATTGAAGAGGGTGAGCCTTTCATGGAAGAAGCGATCAAAGCATTTGCCCAGGAAGAGGGAATTGTCATTCCCATCAATGGTAAAGACAGAGGGGGTAAATCCAGGGGATCCAAATCCACAGACCTGTTCTCCCGCCTCTCCGAATATGACCCAGCCATGGTCCGGGGGAAAGTGGCAACTTATTTCGGCATTGACTATACCCCGGCTGTCAAAATGGAAATAGCTGATGTACCGGAAATCGCCATGCGGCCGCCCAATTTATGTTCGGGCTGTTCCCACAGGGCCACCTTCTATGAAGTGAAACAGGCGGCCAAAGACATGGATGTCATCTGTCCCACGGATATCGGCTGCTATACCCTGGGGTTTATGCCTCCTTTGAGCATGGGTGATTTTGTCATCTGCATGGGATCTTCGGTCAGTACGTCCTGCGGATTCAGCAAGGCAACCGACCAGAAAGTAGTCTCGTTTATCGGGGACTCCACCTTTTTCCATTCCGGTATCACAGGTCTTGTGAACGCGGTTTTCAACCGGCATAATTTTACCCTGGTCATCCTTGAAAATGACATCACGGCCATGACGGGCCATCAGCCCCATCCAGGTGTTGATATGGAGCGGTTCGGCATGGACACCTTTGGCCGGGTGAATATTGAGAAGCTGGTCCGGGCCTTGGGGGTGGAGCATGTCTCCATTGTCAAACCTTTTAAGGTTCAAAAAAGCATCGATATCATCAAGGAGGCCCTCGCATTTAAAGGGGTTTCCGTTATCATCTCCCAGGAGCCCTGTATCCTGTTTGCCAAGAGCATAGGCCTGAAAAAGTCCAGGCCCTTTATGATAACAGACAAATGTACGGACCACAAAGAGTGTATCAACGGCATTGCCTGTCCTTCCTTTTATATTGAGAATGATCGGGTGAAAATCGATGCCGATACCTGTGTGGGGTGTGCCCTTTGTGCCCAGATCTGTCCTGAAAATGCCATCAGGCCCTTGAAAAAATAACCCTAAAATAAGGATACCAAAAAGATATGGAAACAACCAGGCTTGTAATCGTAGCCGTTGGCGGACAAGGCAATCTTCTGGCTTCCAAGGTGCTGGGCGAAGCTGCTTTGATTTCAGGGGTGCCGGTACGAATGAGTGAGATCCACGGCATGGCCCAGCGGGGCGGTGTGGTGGAATCTGCCATCGTATTCGGAGAAGCCAAAAGCTCTATCATTTCAGACGGGGAGGCAGATATTCTTCTGGGTTTTGAACCGGCCGAGACCCTCCGGGCCATCAACCGGTGCAGCAAAAAAACCATGGTGATTACCAACACCGCCACCCTGCCGCCTTTTACCGTGGGTATCGGCAAAGGGAATTACCCGGAAGTGGAAGAGATCAAGCGCCTGCTTGTGGCAAAAACCGCAGGACTCGTTGCCCTTGACGCCATGGCCCTTGCCAGGGAAGCTGGCAGCCCCATGAGTGTTAATATTGTTCTTCTGGGTGCTCTGATCCAGACCGGTGCCCTGGGGTTTACCAAGGAAAACGTGATTGAGGCCATCCGTCGCCGGACCAAACCGGCCTTTCTGGAAAAGAATCTGAAGGCCTTTGAATTGGGGATTGAGGCGGCAAAAATAAATTAATTGGCAAAGGCTCATCAACGGAGATGGGCAGGACAAAATTTAAGGGTGATCACTGAAATGAACGAGGCAAAACCGCGGGTGGATGTGATAAACGGGCCGAATTTGAATATGCTGGGCAAGCGGGAGCCTGCGGTATATGGCTTGCTTGGCCTGGTGGAAATCAACCGGCAGCTTGCCCTTGCAGCCGAGGATCTGGGGCTGGAGATTTCCTTTTTCCAGTCCAACCATGAAGGGGTGATACTCGACAGGATCCATGAAATTTTTGAAGAAAATCCGGCGGGTATTATCATCAACCCCGGTGCCTTGACCCATACCTCTGTGGCCTTGCGGGATGCATTGCTCCTGTTATCCTGCCCCATTGTGGAAGTCCATTTGTCCAATATCCACAAACGGGAGCCCTTCCGCCACAACTCCATGCTGGCGGATATTGCCACGGGCCAGCTGACCGGTTTCGGCCATTATGGGTACCACATGGCCCTTAATGCCATCCATCAATTGCTTCAACCCCCTGCGTGACCTCATGCCAAAGGGGCTAATCCTGTGTGCCACTGAGTTTGAGATGGCCCGGTTTTTAGACGAGCAGTCAGGCCTGGTAAAAAGGAAAACCCCTTCGGGCTTGACGCTGTATTCGGGTATTTGGGATGATACCCCCTTTGATTGTATGATTTCAGGTCCCGGGGTGTTTAATACGGCCCATGCTTTGACCGTCTACCTGGAACATACCCGCCCAACGCTCATTCTGGATACCGGAATCTCAGGGGTCTTTGCTTCTTTCGGATCTGGTAAGGATGATCCCGGAGGGGCTGGCGGCGGTGACCCTATCGGTATTGGGGATATCGGTATTGCTGCCCGGGAGCAGTATATCCATACCGGGGTGGGGTGTCATACCACAGCGTCTTGTCTACCCTTTGATCTTATCGAAAACCAGCCCCTGACCCGCCAGGGGATTTATCTCTCAGATCCAGAGTTGTTAAACGGTTACCAGGGGATATTTACCCGGGAATCAGTCGGTCCCGTTACCCGGGGTGATTTTATAACCGTTTCTTCCATTACGGCCTCCCCTGGTCATGCTCAAAAAATTTATAACCGGTTTTTCCCAGTTATGGAAGCCATGGAAGGGGCAGCTGCCTTTCATGTGGCAGCCTTATACGATGTGCCCCTCATCGAAATTCGGGCAGCTTCCAATTTTGTGGGGGAGCGGGATAAGGATAAATGGGATTTTCCTTTGGCCTGTGACCGGGTCAGGCAAATTTGTGAGATCGTCATTGCCAATGGATTCAAATTAAAATAAAGCCTAAAATAAAGAAGGTCTCTTTGAAATAAGATAGTTTATCTGGATGGGGTCCTTTTTTTTTAGCCTGAGGGATGCTGGCGTTAGAACCAGAGCAACACGGATCGTTCCGGATTCAGTGAGGGTGTCCAAGGATATCTGTTCGGTAAAAATGGTGGCAATATCTCTTAGTGCCAGCCCTCCACCAGTGATTTGAACGGTTGAGGGGCTAGCTGTGGCTTCCGTCATGACAAGGCCTTTGGGTAATTTTCCGCTCCATTGGGGCTGGACGGGGAGTTCTTTTTCAACCAGGGTGTCCAGGGTGATATCCAGCTCTGAAGGCTCAATGCTTTTGAGCCGGATTCCTGGTGGCAGCAGGATATTTTCTCTGGTGATGGTCAACTTGTTACTGCCGACCACAGATTGGGACAGGTTTAGTTTTATATTGATCTGTTCCGGCTTGATGGCATTGATTAAGGGTCTTGCCCCGCTGATCAACAGCTTCACACGGGAAGCTGAAGAGGAAATGATTTCCATTCGTTGATCCGGGTTTATAAATTCCACGGGAACCTCTTGTGTTGCCAAGGTTTCCATTCCTTTTGAAAAACTGAGCCATATCCCCGTGAAGCAGACAAGACAGATAACCCCTGCGGCAACCAGTTCTATTGTCTGGCGTCGGATGCCTTTTGAAGTTGAATCGTCCCCTGCATCCGCCTGAAGCAATTTTCCAAGGGCCAGTCGGTTATGGATCGTATGGGTTTGATTCTCTTTGAACAGGGTGATCTCGCCCCTCTCTTCTGAAACAACAAGGACCAGGGCATCTGTGAGTTCCGCCAATCCTGATGCCGCCCTGTGACGGGTCCCAAAAAATGAGGGCAGGTCCTTACTTTTTGACAAGGGAAGGATCACGCCGGCACGGGTGATTTGTTTTCCCTGTATGACGGCTGCGCCGTCGTGCAGGGGGGAACCGGGCCAGAAAACGCTCACCAGCATTTCCTGGGACAGCTTGCTTTGTATGGGAATACCGCCTTGCACGACGCTGTCCAGACTCTGCTTTAAGGGCAGCACGATCAAGGCACCAATTTTTTTCCTGGCCAGCTCAAAAACACTTTCAATAATAATATTCAAAGGCGTATTAAATTGATACCGGGGGATCCCCCAAAAAAATGATTTCAGGCTCTTGGTCTGGAGAACGCTGGAAATTTCATTTCTGAAAACAATGATGATAATGAGTGCTGCCACGGTAATTATACCCTGCATTGCCCAGTTTGTTATGATCAGCCCCAGGGAAACTGCGGCCTGGCTGACGGCCCAGAGGACGCAAATGGTCAGGAGAGCCTGGATGACATTGGTGCCCCTGAAAAGCACATAGAGCCGGAATAAAATATAGGTGTTCAGAAGGATATCCAATCCATCTTGCCAGCGAAATCCGGAAAATAAATAGAGAAGCGCTTCCATTGTCAATCAATCGACCATACTGAATCTTAAGGTTTGTAACAGGGACTCATCGGCAGCACTTATCTCAACCCGCCAGGGGCCCTTGTCTGCTTCTCGGAGCTGCACCCGGCTGAAGGAGGACCATTTGGGCGGTGACAGGGTGAGGCGCATGGTGAAAATTAAATTATCCTTTTTATACCATCTGTGAAAAATATGGGTTTGCTTCATCACTGGATCAAAATTTGAAAAACAAAAAACTTCTCCCTGGGAGATTGAAAAAATCACCGCCGGGTTAAGGGGTTGGAAATTTTCAATAGATTCACACATCACCGCCTGAACCAGAGTTGCATCTGAAGGTTCAGCACAGATGTTGGTTGTAAAAATAAGCCCCAGGGCAATAAAAAAAAGGATAAGGGGTATGGGGTTTTTGGGAAAGAATTGTTTCATGGCTCTCACTATAGTGTATCCTTTATTTTTTTCAAGATAAAAACAACAAAGAGTAAAACAGATAGGAAGATGCTTTAACAGATAGGAAGATGCTTTTAGTCAAGAAAAGTATGAAAAATTATTAAAGAGTTAAAATATGCACCCAGCCGGGCATTGGCACAACATGTTGTGCCAATGCCCGGCTGGGTCAACAGATTTTTGA
>Ga0208900_1000079_pt1 | contig 57510 bp, 66 predicted proteins | sample AntAceMetag02UKK_FD_184763 | JGI IMG/M metagenome (GOLD analysis project Ga0208900, IMG submission 184763) | Saline lake microbial communities from Ace Lake, Antarctica - Antarctic Ace Lake Metagenome 02UKK (SPAdes) (version 2) | ecosystem: Environmental > Aquatic > Non-marine Saline and... | reverse complement strand
TCACTACGGCCTTGGCCTTTGGCCTGTGCATCGGGAAACGGGGGAGGTTTGCGACTGCAAAATGGAATGGAACGAAGATGGAACAACGCTGTCTTGCCCTGTGTGTGGACTGGATGGCACCTAACAGTTAGTTGTATGGATTCGCTCCGTCTAACAGAAAAATCAAAATGAAATCCAACAGAGAAACCAATGAACGAAACTAAGAATGTCTTGGATTATTCCTGTCAACCGAAAACAAACCCTTGACGAGGTGCCCCAAAAAGGGCATTTTCCTTCCTCACCTAAAGGAGACCACCTTTCCATGAGCGACCGTGCATCTGATTTACTACAGTACCTTCGAGACCACAAGGAGGAACTTAACCTAGCCGACATTTCCCGCAAATCGGGACTGGAGTCTTCCTACCTCAAACACGCGGTCGCTGGGCGGCGAACGATCTCCACCGTCGCCGAAGACCGAGTCCGCGCCGTGTTAAAAAGGATCGTGTCTAACTTCCCGGAAGCGGGTGCGAAATGAGCAATTTAGATACCACCCGTATAGGAGTTCTTCCGAATAAATATTTCCTCGGTATCAAATCTCTGCACGGCCCGCATTTCGATAAGAAGGGAATGCCGTTCAGCCCTGTCGCGCAGGACGTGGTAAGTATCAGGGAGATGCTCGCCACCGAGCACCACGACGACGCGCACCTCACCTGTTACAACGTCGCCGGACAAGAGGCGTGGCCAACCATCCGCAAAGAGGCGAGGGTCTCCGTTGAGAAAGAAGCGGAACTCACCTTATCGTGTTTCGTTCTGGATTTAGACAACGCCGACCATGAGAAATGGAACGACGAACTTTTCGATACAAATATCTCAGCGTTCTATTCCCTTGACGATAACCCCATCCTCGGGCAGTGGTCTGCCTTCTATACGACGGGGAGCGGCGCAAGGGTCATCTACATCCCCGAGGAACCCGTGCCTGTTATGGACGCGGAACAGTACCTCGTCGGGCTGATTAAAGAATTTGAAAAAGCGGGAGTTGAAGCCGACCCATCTTGCAAGGATTGGACACGACGCTTCCGGTGCCCGCGAGTCATCCGCGACGGGAAGAGGACATCGGCAAGTCCCTACTTTATGGAGGACACCCGAGAGGGAGCGGTCTTGGATATGTCCCTCGTGGAGAAGAAGCCGACGCGCATCCTCCCCACCCTTAGAACCTACGACGCGTCCGGCTCAAGTCGTCTGGAAGTCGAGGAAATAGAAGCGTTCCTTCAGACATCCAAAAACGGGCGACAAGTCCAGAGTCAGTTTTACAAAGACGCCAAGACAGCACTGAAAAACACGCAGGCCTATCACTGCCTGTTCAGCGAGGATATTCTCCTAGCAGAGGGCGGCAATCGTAACGACACGATTATGAATTACCTCGGGCAGTGCATCCCCATCCTTTTGCGCAAAGTCCCGTACACGTCACCCGAGCACGTTTACGCTCTTTTCTTCGGCCCCATTACAGCCTTGGAACAGGATCAGGATTGGTTCTCCCACACATGGAACGCCATCATGGCCATCTGGCCTGTAGAGGTCGAAAAGATTAACGCCGAGCGGGTCGAGAAAGCCGAAAAAGAAACCGAGGCTTTGACGGACATCGAGGAGATGGCTCGGGGCATGAAGGACTGGTGCACCCATTCCGATCTGGACGCAGACGATCTGCGGGTGCCCTTTGTCCTCCGTCACCTTTTAGCCAGTTGTTCTAATTCCAATTTCTTTTTTGCCATGGGGCGCGACGGGTGCTATTCACCGTTCCCCCTCGGTCGTTCGGATCTCATCCCCCGCATCCGTACCACGTTCCTCAAGAACATAATCGAGACAACAGAGTATGGACAGAACGGCAAGCCACAGGACGTAGCGGCTGTGTGCATACAAAACGCGTATTCAACTCCTATCAGAGCGATAGAGATGGTACCACAACTGGAGTGTGACGGTATGATAGACGACATGGACAAAGCAAACCCGGTACTTAAACTACCGATGTATAGACGTAGCTCAGCGATCCTACCTGAGTACAGCGAGGACGTGGATATTTGGCTCACGTTGTTCTTTGGCAACCACTACGACGAGGGGTGTAACTGGATCGCTAACGCTCTCGCCTTTGAAGAGGGGCCGATTTGTGCCCTGTCCATTGCCGCGCCGCCGGGCATCGGTAAAAAGCTCCTCACTGAAGGCCTGTCAGAATGTCTGGAAATGCCCTTGACAGCGACCGGTTCCGACATCATAGGAGATTTTAACGGCTCCCTCGGAAAGACACCCTTCCTTTGCGTGAACGAGTCATGGCCGAAAGCGAAAGTCTCCTCGGCACCGTTCGAGTTGTTCAAGATGCTGACGGCGGGCGACAAAACCACGATTAAAGAAAAGTTCAAACCCAACGTACAGGTCATCAACCCCATGCGAGTCATAATGACCGCCAACAACCACGACATGGTACGCACTCTCCTTTCCGGTAAAGAGATGAGCCCGGACGACAAGCGTGCGGTCGGTGAGCGTCTCTTACATTTTGACCTCGGGCCGGAAGCGGCGGCACACCTCGAAGAGTTAGGAGGCAACGCATTCACCGGAAAGAAAGGTGCTCGCTGGATAGCGGGGATCGTAGAGCCTTCCAATTACATCGTAGCGAAACACTTCCTGTGGCTGTACGCACAGCGAGAGGTTGAAGAGGGCGGCTTCCGAGGAAGATACCTAGTCGCCGGTAACTGCGCAGGGGACAGTCAGTTCATGCAACAGCAGATCGTTACCCGAAATACCACGTCCATCGTCATCCTCGCCGCGCTGGGAATCATCGAGTCGAAGAGTGCCCGACACCACTACATGATCGACGAGGGAACAGGAGCCCTATACGTCACCGTTCAGGCTATACGCGAAGAGCTTGAGATACTGGACAATCCCATGGAGTTCGGAACCATCGTGCAGGTCATGCGTAACATCGTTCTCGGTCAAGAACCTATCGTCGTCAATCATCTGGAATGGCACGAGCTGGACTGTCAAACCCTGCTGACGTTCGCTCAGACACTCGGGAAAGACACCCCGAATTTGAGAGCGATAAGGTTGGTACAATTAAAAGCTGAAAATAATTGACACAGCAAAAGATAAAGTAAATAGTACTCGAAAACAAAGGAGACGTATGATTCTTTTAGATTATTTAGCGGTGTTCGTTTTACTGGCAATCGTGTCGAATTTCATCGGAGGGTTCGTACAGTGGTTAGGTCTTTGGGACGAGGTAAACAGCGGTGCGTGTACTTCCCTCGCACTGCTCAGCACGGTAATTCTATGGGCTGTTCGCCAGTTGTGGTTCTAACATGAGTAAACTACTAAACAGTTCAGCCAGTCAGATCGACACCGCAGATCCCGTGGAAAACGGTTGCTCTCGCAAGTGGTACTTTCAGAAGGTTATGAAGCTACCGGAACTGCCCCGAGGGTCTTCTACCTTTGGTGACTGCATACACAGTGTTTGTGAAAGGTACCAAGAAGCAGATCGGCAGGGTCTCGACGCGGACGGGAACCTCGTAGATTTGTACCCCGAGAACTGGGAACATCCTTTCAATAGATTCTCGGGGAAACACTCTAAAGAGAGTGTATCAAAGGAGGAACAGGCTGTTATTAAGCTGTTGATAAGTAAAGCCATCTCCGAAGGCATCCTCCTCCGCGTAGAAGGAAGGGAGATCGAGAAGAAGCTCCGATTTAAGGCCATGGACGGCGTGATGATTAACGGATTTATTGACCTCCTTGAGCCCGGCGCGATCCGTGACCACAAATCCACTAAGTCCATGAAGTGGGCGAAGTCCCTAAAGAAGCTGAAGAAAAACGTACAGCTCAATCTCTACGCCTATTGGTACTTCACAGAAGGGGGTTACGATAAGTCCCTCCCGCTCGCGCTGAGTCACCAGTATTTCTGCAAAGATCCGAATAAGCCGCACGTCGAGAAGCGCGAAGTGTCTGTTACATGGGAAGAGGTGAATCGGTTCTGGGAGGAGCGCATAGTCCCCGTATTGGAAACCATGCTCATCTACAAAGACGTGAAGAATTTCAAGGAGATCCCGCTACCTTGCAACGTGTCGGGAGCCTGTCGCCGGTTCGGCGGATGCGAGTTCACAAGGATCTGTACAGATTTGGAAACCCCCGCCGATTTCGCAAAGAGAATCAATCGAGAATTAACAGGAGTGAGTTCCACGGACTATAAAACCGTGGCCTCGGAATTGGGAACCCCCAAAAAAGGAGAGAAGAAAATGGCTAGTAAAATGATGGATAAAATTCGAGCAGAACAAGCCCTTAAACGGGGTGAGAACCCGCCGGAACCCGCCGCAGTTGAAGTTGTAGCGAAGCCCGTCGCCGCTAAGGCGGTAGCGAAGCCCAAGCCCGCCGTGAAACCCGAAGCGGCTGATAAAATCCGCGCACCGTGGCACAAAGAAGGATGTAACGCCTGTAAGAGCAGTGACGTGCTCGGCTTCCGCGCTGACCGTTCCGGCCCGTGCAAGCTCTGTGCTGTGTTCTACAAGAAGAACACAGGGAAAACCCTTGAAGATGCCTTTACATGGGACATCGGCGAAGGGGACATCACGGTCATCGACAACGAAACCGGCGAAGAAGCCGTTACGGAAGTCGTTGCAGAAGACGCCACGGCTAAGGAAAAGATCGAGGACGCGCCTCCCGTCGAGGAGAAAGAAGCACCTCCGGTAGTGGACAAGCCCGCAGTTGAAACACCCTCCGACGCCCCTGCTGTTTTGGCACCGACCGGCGAAGCAGTATTCGGCGACATCGAAAACCTCAACATCCGCGATAAGTTCACGCTTCTGATCGGGTGCGCTGTTGTCGAGTCGAAGGTCAAAGGCGGCGGCAAGTTCGGAACACCGTCCTGTCGCGTAACCGCTGAAGAGTTCATAATTATCGTCAATACGGAGATGGCGAAAATCGTAGGGAGCACGGTCGAGTGGTTGGGAATGAATAAGTTCCAACAGCGCGACGCGGTGAGCATGTACGGTGAACCTATCTCGGAAGCCCTCGGCAGTGCTACCCTCGTGGTTGCCCGTCTGCCTAAAGCCTCCCTGCTGGAATCCGTCATCTTGGCGATCCGCCCATATGCTAAGGAAGTCATCCAAGCACTGGCTGACTAAGGACTGAGGAAAAACCCCCGTTGCCCACGGGCGGGGGACTTTTTAAAACTTAGAAAGAAACGAAAATCGCCAGTTTTTTCAAAATTTGGAATAAGGAGATAGTATGGAAGCCAATAAATATTTCGACGACGCAGAAACGTACGACTGGGAAAAGGGGGAGCTTCTCGACGCAGTGAGCTTCTACGATAAAGAGCACAAAATAACGTGCACCGTCACCAAGGGAGGAACCGTTTACGACCTCGAAGCCGTGGGGCAATACAGTCTCGGGGAGCTCGTCGTAGTGACGGACATTACAATAACAGACGCTTGCCCTGCCGATCGCGAACCGGAGGACGCTTAAAATGCAAATCACAGCACTGTTTATAGCCGCGCTTATCGCGGTCGAGTCCAGCGGACGCGACCATGTGTCCGGCGACAACGGGCAGTCCCTTGGTTGTCTTCAGATTTCGCAGGGAGTTATCTGTGATGTGAATTCTTTCCGAGGCACGGCGTTCTTTCTCGAAGACCGTCTCGACCGCGAGAAAAGCATAGAAATCTGCCGTTACTATCTTGATATATGGGGCAGGCAACTGGAACGGCGCGAAGGTCGAGAGTGCACGGACAAAGACCTCGCTTTAATCTGGAACATGGGGCCGTTCGGGTACCGCAAGGCGCACAGTAAAGCGGGGCGTGATTACTGGGATAAGGTCGTCGAGGCACTTGGGAGCGGAGAGTAAAATGGAACCAGTTAGAAACCTGAATATAAGGTTCTCGTGCCCTGAAGACGTGGAAAACTTCTACACTTCGACGGGCATCTGTATCCCTAAATGCGTTAAGGGCACCGTGGCGGTGTTTGATCTTGGCGAGTTCACCGAGACCTCCAGAAAAGTAACAAAGCAAACAGGGCCTAGCCTCGTGGCGGAGTGGGAAGGGATGCCAGAATTCCACCAACCTAAGAGCATACCTTTCCTATGGATCATCCTGTCTGTACCCCCTGAGTTTGATTCGGGTATTATGACGGAGTTGCTGGGCCAGAAGATCACAGACAGGACAAAAAGCGTGTGGCACCCGTACAAAGCACACCACAGAGTTGAGCGGAAGGTATGGATACATGAATAACCCAAAACACCCTATTTATATTGTTTCCAAAGGCCGCTGGGATAGCAGGGTCACAAGCAGGGCTCTCGATATAATGAACGTCCCTCATAAGCTGGTAGTAGAATCCGACGAGTACGCAGATTACGCAGAAGCCGTAGGGCCTGAGCGGGTGCTTGTCCTCCCAGAAAAATACAAAGACGATTACGACACGTTCTGGGAAAGGGAGCCCGACAACAAGGTTGGTCCGGGGGCGGCGAGGAATTTCGTTTGGGATCACTCCACCGAACAGGGACACTCACACCACTGGGTAATGGATGATAACCTAGAAGCCTTTTACAGGTTAAACCGTAACGTGAAGTACGAGAGCCGAACAGGGGCTATCTTCCGTGCGATGGAAGATTTTGTAGAACGGTATTCTAACGTGGCAATCTCTGGGCCTAACTATGAAGCGTTTTGCAAGGCTGTAGACCCCGTACCTCCTCTGATTACTAACACTAGAATTTACAGTTGTTTGCTGATCCGTAACGACATCCCTTACAGGTGGCGCGGGAGGTATAATGAGGACACGGACATTTGCTTACGAGCCCTCAAAGATGGGTGGTGTACTGTCCAATTCAATGCTTTCTTGCAGGGCAAAGTCACCACTCAACGAATGAAGGGAGGGAACACGGAGGAGTTCTACAGCGGAGAGGGGACAGTCCCTAAAAGTAAGATGCTGGAGGAGATGCACCCCGACGTGGCGAAGATGGTTCACAAGTTTAACCGCTGGCACCATCACGTAGATTACACGCCTTTCAAGGCGACTAAACTAACTAGAAAAGAGGGCGTTGTAGTCCCTTCAGGGGTAAATGAATACGGTATGAAATTAGTAATTGAAAAGGGTAGTAAGAAATGTCGATAACTTCCGATAAAATAGCCCGCATGAAGTCCCTCGCGCAGAGCGTAGGGGCTGTGTCCGTTGCCGCCGCGCCGTCGAAACGCCCGCCGTTGAATTTCAATAAGATGAGATCCCGCGCCGTGGACACGATGAACGCGGAGATTATGCGCATCGTAAACGTCCCGGTACGGTACGAGCTGACCGAGGACGACCTCGAAGCCGTGTCAAAGCACTACTTTCAAGCCGAGGCCTTTATCAAGGGCGGTAGGCTCCTTCCTAAGCAGGCAGAATCGCTCATCGCGTTCAACGATACCGGCGGGGCGTTCCTACCGCTCGCGGTCGGAGGCGGGAAGACGCTTACCTCTTTGCTGATCGCCAACGACGCGTACCATGGCGGGATGGATAAGATTATGATTATCGTGCCGCCGTCGCTCGCTACACAGCTCTGCGATACCGACATTAAACACTGGCGTCCGCGCACGATTTTCAATACCCCGATTCATCGCATCGCGGGGCTTTCAAAATCCAAGAGGAAATTACTCGCCAACTCCGGGCGCAGGGGTCTCTACATTTACACGTATTCCTTACTGTCACAGCCGGACGCGCACGAGATTCTGGATGCGATTTCCCCTGACCTGATTATTCTTGACGAGGCGCACTCTGTCTCCAAGAAATCCGCCCGCGCTCGCCGGTTCAATAAATACCTGAACGAGAAACGCCCGAAGGTCGTCGCGCTCTCGGGAACCATGACACAGAAGATGCTTACGGATTACTTCGAGCTGGCGCGTGCCGCCCTCGGCGATAACAATTTCCTACCGAACTCGCGCTCTCTTACAGAGGAGTGGTCGAAGATCATCGACAGTTCAGCGACGAGCCTTTCAGATTTCAGGAACGACACACTACCGAAAGCAGGGCCGCTTAAATACATTCTCAACTGGGCTCGTGAGAATTTCCCCGAGGAAACGTTCGACGGAGGGGTTAAAGGTTTCCGCAACGTGTTCCAGAAACGACTTACCACGACCCCCGGTGTGGTCTGTTCGAGCGGGGACGATCTGCCTTATTCCCTCTATATCAAAAACGAGCCGATACCCCACCCCGAGAAGTACGAAGGATGGGATAAGTTACGGGAGCTCGTCCAGCAACTCGAACAGGAATGGCTCACGCCCAACGGCGACGAGATCGAGGAAGCCATGCACCTTTTCCGCTGGAAGTATTGGATAGAGGGCGCGGGATTCTACACGGAACAGTACTGGCCGGATATTGATTGGATGATGCGCCGTGAGAAATACGCGTCGGTCGCTGACGCTAAGGACATCCTGAAACGGTCTCAGCAGTACCACTCCTGCCACCTCGGGTATCAGAGGAATCTACGGGCATGGATAACCGACCGCGCTCGGGCAGGGTTGGACACGCCCATGCTCATCGGTAAAGATATGAGCATCCACGGCTATAAGAACGTCGGCTACGATCTGTTCTGTTCATGGCGCGAGTGGAAGGATTCCGATTTCGAGCGACGTATCGACCGGAACAAGCGGGCGATAAGGGTCTGCGGCTTCAAGGTCGAGAAGGCCGTAGAGTGGGCGAAGAACCTTCCCAAGGGCGAAGGCGGGTTGATCTGGTACGATAACGACGAGATGGGGGATTGGGTTTACGAGAGAGCAGTAGAGGAAGGGCTCGACCCATTATTGTGCAAAGCCGGAAAGGTATCGAACGTACTCCTAAACCAGCCCGATAAGTGCCGAGGAAGGCTTATCATTTTAACGGTGAACGCGCACGGCACCGGCAAAAATCTCCAGTTCGACCACAACATGTTCTACCTCCAGTGGCCGAGATCCGCGAAAACAGCAGAGCAGTCCCTAGGCCGACAGCACCGCATGGAGCAGGAGTACGACGAAGTAAACGTCACTACCTGTTTCACAACGGAGTTCGATAGGGTTCTGTTCGGCGCGACGTTAAACGATGCGGCTTACGTGCACCAATCACAGGGTAATGCACAGAAGATTATATACGCCACACACACCCCCATGCCGGAAGTTGTCCCCTTTGAAATTCTCCAAGAATGGGGAGCCAAGCCCGGAGTTACTACCTCTGAAGCCCGTGATTTGTTAGAGGATCGTTTCGGGAATTGAACACACATTTATTAACACAATAAAAAATAAAATAAAAGATTGACGGAACGAGGAGCAGGCGTCACAGTGGCGTCCTTCTAAATGAGTAACCAAGCAACAGGAGGAGACAGAGTATGATGAATCTGAACAGAGCAAAGACCATGTTCGGCGAGATGGGAAAAGTGGAAGTATCCACACGCCGCGAAGACCTGAAGCCGGGAGAAGTTCAACTTTTCATTGGCTCGGTCAAGATGCTGGAAACACGGGAATTCAAACCCTACGTCCGCATCTCCGCAACAGTGCTGTGCTGTAAGCGAGACGGATCGGGACGCACCCCCGACGCAGAAAACTTCGAGGGGAATAGTAAAGGCGAGGAAGTATCCGTCTGTTTGTTCTCCGGCGATTATTTCCAGAAGGAATTTAAATCCTTCATGCTCGCAGGGCTGGGAATGACCAAAGAAGACGCCGCTGGAATGGACGACGCGGAGTTCTTTGAAGCCAGTATGGCGATCTGCGGGATGAACGACAAAGGCGAGGACGTGGAAGCGGGAATCTTCGACGGCACGACCATCATCACCACTACCACGAAGGCGAACGTCGTTCCCGACAAGACCGACCCTTCCAAACTGAAGACGTACCTGAACCACCGTTTTGTGGGCAAGGTCGAAGCGGCAGAAGTTGCCGAGTACCTCGACGACGAGGACATCAAAAAGTTCTTCGGTTCCGAGGAACAGTTCGGCAAGCTTGTCGAGCAGGGAGTCGCAGAGTAAGGAATCACCGAGACCCCCTCCCTCCGGGGAGGGTTATCTTTAACCAGCAAAGGAGACTGAAAAAATGATAGTCGGATACCAACCAAGCTCAGAAGCGAGAAAAATCATTAAGTTGATTCGCACTAACCGCCGCCAGCGCAAAATGGCAAAGTCCATGAAATCGAACACTGCCGAAGACCGCGCCATAGCTATCTGTTCTCGCGGCTACTACAAAACTCTAAAGCTAATCGCACGAGCGATGGCGTAACAATTTAACGGGGCTGACTGGTTTCGACTGGTTAGACAGAAAATAAAGTTCATGTCGTGGTTGGTCGGTGGGCCACGTAAAAAGCCGTCCAAAACATAAATGCTAAAACGAAAGTTCTAGGATTCATCGGCGGAGCTCCGGCTCTCGCAATCGCCGCTTAACTGAGGTGTGATGAACGGGTCGAAGAAGATGCCAGAGGATCGACGACCTGAACTGCTAAGACTGGTGCCCGTAAGGGAGTCCGACCGTGGAGGGGCTAAAACCGACGGAAACCCGTTTTGCTGGTTTCGGATAAAACTAGTTGGTGGAGGTGGCACCAGTTGCCACCCTGAAAACATGTAAACCTTTATTGGAAGCTGATTAGGACGCGGGTTCGATTCCCGCCAGCTCCAAACCTTTTGGGGGTAGAAACAGGGGATGCGAGGGGCGGCACCGAGCAAGCTGTCCTGCCGCTTTGACAGAAGAAAAGGAAGATAAAAATGGATAAAACAAACACCGTAAGGAACCTGTTAAAAATCCCCAAGCGTTTGGGGGTTACGAGATGACAAGGACACGCCCCACCGACAACAGGAAGCCCTCACGGGACGGAAAGTTAAAAGGCTACTGCTCCCGATGCGGCATGATGGTGATGGTGGGCGAGGCGACCTGCCCGAAACCTCTCTGCGGCGGGAAAAAGGTCTCAAGTACCCCGCCACCTGAAAGTGGAATGCTCGCCCCGAAACAAAGCAACATAAGGAATTACATTTAACCAGAAGGAGACCCAGAAATGAACAACATAATCGCTTTTGACACCGAGACTAAACTTATCGGAAAGACCCAAGTAGTTCCCGATTTTATCTGCGCACAGTTCGCTATCCTGACCGAAGAGGGTAAGCCGTTCTCTTGGATGCGCTCCCGACTCTGCCCGGACTACCAAGAACACATCCGTGACATGTTCACCGATCCCGATATGCACATCGTCACGCACAACGCCGCATTCGACCTGTCTGTCGTCGCCAAGGATATGCCTGAGCTGATCCCATTCATCTGGAAAGCCCTCGACGAAGAGCGTATCCACGATACGATGATCCGCGAGATGCTCTATAACCTCACCGCGTCCGGCGACCTCGACACCATCGAACTGCACGGCGTAAAGACACGGGCCGAATACAGCCTCGCGGCTCTCGAAAAACGGTACCTCGGAATCGACCGGTCAGCAGAAAAAGAAGACGGCGACTCGATGCGTATGAACTACGAAGCTGTTATGGACATGCCCTTGGCGGAATGGCCTGACGAGTTCGTCAAATACGGTGAAGAAGATCCCGAGGGAACTCTCCTCGTGTTCCTCGAACAGGAAGTAGAGCGGCAGAAATTGATTGACCGCACCGGATACGATCCGTTCGTTACGGAAGGGTTCCGCGTACGGGTTCACTTCGCTTTGCAGACAATGACCACCCGAGGCAACAGAATGGACACGGAGCGCGTTCTGGAGGTCACGAAGGAGTTTGATACACTTTACAACGACCCTGCCCTTGTACGGCCTCTCGTGCTGTCTACGTTCATTTCGGAATACGCCAAAGCCAGCGGCGAGAAGATCACAGCGGAATTCATAGCCGAGTCGCTCGAAGCGTTCGAGGGTCTCGACAAGAAGGAGCAGAAAAAGTGGATCGGAAAAGGAATCGTAATTCCAGCCGTCCCACCGATGCCGTACAAAAACGGTGCCAAGGAACATCTGGAAACGTGCTACGGACACAAAGAACACCCCGACTATTCCGGCAAGACCGTAAAGGACTGTGGATGCCCTCCGAAAGTAAAAGGCGGACAGCCGGAGAAGGGGTCGAACAATGCTCTCTGGGCGTACATCTGGAAAGCCGGTCTCGAAAACCCGTTGATGGAAGTGTGGGCGTCCGACAGCCTAATCGCCAAACTCAAGGAAGAGGGATTGTTCGAGGACTTCATCGAACGCGGTCGGGTGATTAAACAGAACGAGGTTCCTGAACTCCTGTGCGGGCCGAACGGTTTACCAGAAGGGTGGCGCGTCTCGGTAGATAAGGAATGGCTCGCGTCGTTTGCGATCCTCGACCCGATGCTTGAACTGCTCGCGGAGCGTCGGAAATATGCGAAGATTATCACCTCCTACCTGCCCGGCCTTTATTGGGTCGAGGGAATGGAGAACTGCCCGTCGTTCCTCGAAGGGGAGATGAGTAAGCTCGCAGGTAAGACGCCCGCTGATGTCGTGCACTCCTGCTTCCGTCCGTTGAAGCGTACCGGACGCACCAGCTCCTACGCCAACAAACGCGGGAAAGGCAAGAACGAAAAATACACCTTCCCCTCCATGAACGGTCAGCAGGTAGACCCACGGATTCGGCAGTGTGTGATCCCTCGGGAAGGTTATAAGCTTTTCAGTATCGACTTCTCGGCCATGGAGCTAGGGACGGCGGCACAAACCTGTCACTCCCTGTTCGGTTACTCCGTGCTCGGGGATCTGATTAACGAAGGCAAGGACGTTCACTCCTACCTCGGGTGCCGCATTGCCAAGGAGCTCGACCATTGGTTCGGGAACATCGTTGCTGACTGCTCCTCCAACGATATGTACGACCTGTTCCTTGAGTTCAAAAAGGACGACGCGCCTTGCGACTCGGAACAATTCGCCGAGACCTTCAAGGAGACTGGAAAAGACGAGGCTCCTACCCTTGCTGACTTCTTCGCCTACTATCGGAAATTCGCTAAGCCGACCGGCCTTGGGTATCCCGGCGGACTTGGCCCGAAAACCTTCGTGTCGTACGCCAAGGCCACGTACGGGGTTACAGTTGACCTCGATACGGCCTCGACCCTGCGGAACATTTGGAAATCGACCTTCCCCGAAATGGCGCAATATCTCGTTCACGTAGGCAAGCGGTGCTTCGACCCGAACCACGCGTCAGAAACCAAGGAAGACGCGGACGGTAAAAAGTACAAGAAACAATTTTACTGCTACGACACGCCGCTCGGGATGCACCGCGCGAAGACAGATTTCTGTGCCTGTGCGAACGGCCAAGCTCTCCAGTCGATTTCGGCAGAGGGTGCGCTACTGGGCACCTGTGAAATTATGCGTGGCATCTCTGGAACAGACGAGATCCTCAAGGACGATGCCGACGGTACCGCCAACGTGCGCCCGACGATCTTCATTCACGACGAGCTGTTCGGCGAGATCCGAGACGACGACCGCCTGACGGAGCGTGTCGAGCGCATGCAAGCCATACTTAAAGAGTGTATGGAAATCATCACCCCCGACGTACGAGCGGGCACAGAGGCGTGCTTGATGAACCGCTGGAGCAAAGGAGCTTTCCCTTACTACGTGGACGGCGTTCTGAAACCGTACGAAGATATGATCGAAGGGGATGAACCGGAGGAAATCTACTATCTCGCGAACACCAAGAGCTACTGCGCATGGGAGTCCCTGTTCGAGGGTGAGGTGTCCGGCACACTAATCAGGATAGATAAAGAACAGTTCGAGCGGATGGCCACGGGGCTGTCGTTTAACGGCGATAGGTATACCACGCGGCGGTTGAAGGAGGCTAAGTAATGGACAAGCGAGACAAAAGCATACTGTTCGTAGGCGGGGCGTGGGACGGGAGATTCGTGAACATGGCGGAGTGTCCCCCGAGGGTTCTAGTGCCCGTGACGTGCGAAGGGAGTTACATGAAAGGCCTCATGTGCATCGACAAGCAAGAGGTTGACCGTCAAACATACTGCCGGATGTCCACACAGTTCCAAGACGCGAAAGGGGGTATGCAACGGGTCGAGCTGTACACCCTAGAGGGCACGTCATCCTTAGACGCGTTCCTCGATCTGCTTTCTCACTACGGTAAGAAGACAACAAAAACGGAGGAGGCAATTAAGAGGCATCAGACAACCCAATACCGTATGTACGCCGACGGAGATGTTGTGCACCAAGATGAGTTCGAGGAACGGAACAACAGTACCCCCTACTACGATGACTACGAAACCGTTGACGTGCCCGACGCCGTGATTGAGCACATCGAAGAATCGGTCAAGGCGTGAAGGAGTCAACGCGAATAGCGAGGAAAATGGTAGCCGCCGACCAAGACGACAGGGAGCGGAAGTGTCGCGGGAAAGTACAGCACCATTCACGTAAAGAAGCGAAGGGGGCTATGCGTCAACTGATAGAAAAGCACAGGTACGACAAAGCAGATTTCAGGGTGTACAGGTGTCCGTACTGCGGACAGTTCCACTTCGGGCACGTCCCTGCGCATAAGAGGTAAACCATGGACAATAAAAGATACGTAGTACGCCTCGCGGAGGGTGCCTACCTGAACGCGTCGGCACCCGAACACGGGAGCATTAAGGTACCCCGCACGAATGCCTTCGAGTACACAACTAAAAGCTGGGCACGGAAAGCCGCACGGAAATTTATCGGAGCACGAATGGAGGAAGTCCCGTCACCACAGTAAAAAATACAGAGAAATACATAGGAAAACCCGCGACGATCCGTTACTTTGAGGATTGTGAAGACGAGGCCGGTAAGAAATCACTCAGATTTCCGGTGTATAAAGGTTTAAGAACGCGAGGAGAATAATGACAAGTAGACATGAAACAAGGGGACGCCCTCGCCGAAGAGAGTTTGAACTGTTCTGCGCGAAAGCCGCCGCCGTTCTGGACGGGGAACTCGACGAGGTGGACATCGGCACCCGTCTAAATAATCACGACAGCTTTCGGTACAGTGCCCCGTTCCGCGACCTCCGAGCGGCGTACCCCTCGTATAGGATTTCTCTGTTCAGCAACGGCATGAACCTTACACTGTCGGCGGTGAGGGTATGAACGAACTGTTAATACTAAAAGGATGGATCTCCGAACTCCCTGAAGACGACAAAGGGAAAGTCGAAGCCGCCGCCGTGGAACTCCGTGCGCTCCTCGAAAAGTATGGCGAGCTGGGCACGATGTCGCTCGCACTTGTTGCCTTGGAAGTTGGAGAAAAAGAATGAGCTACCCACTCGTATCCATAGGCGTAGATCCCGACGTACACAACTGCGCTGTGGCTGTCGTTAAGCAGTACGAATGCGGAACTATAGGATTCGCCGTTCAGGTGATCCGTGAGAAGCGCGGGAAGTCCCGAGACGCATCTATCGCCATGCTCACCGATAACGTCGTCTTTGACACACTACGACTCACTGCCGTTGCGGATGTCCTAGCGGTCGAGGGTCAGGACGCACGGTACACTGGAAGCACCTGCGCTCGTCCACAGGACATCGTAGCACTTGCGTTGGTATCAGGAGCCTGTTTAGCGACGATCCCTGCACGACTGAAGCTTTGCCCACTCCCTCGGGAATGGAAGGCCACGACACGGAAGGACATTAAGCAACGCCGTATTCTCGACCGTCTAGAAGTCCCGTACACCATGAAGGGTGGGAGCGTTCCCTACGAGCAAGCGTCCGAAGGGTCGAAGAAAAAATATTATCCCGTCCCTGACAATTTCGAGCAGTACGTTATAGGCGACGCGAAAGTAAACGCAGGCGACTGGGCGGATTTAACCGACGCACTGGGGCTGGCGGTCTGGGGACTTGAGAAACTTAGATATTCAACGTAATCTTCTTCTTATACCCCACGAGCCCCGCGTCGCTTAACGACAGCCTTATGTGAGCGGGCACGGCGGTTTTTATGTCCCTGACCACCTGCTCCTTAAACCCCGCCATACCCCCACCCGGCGCGTTGGAAAAGAACGGGTAGACTTTCGTCCCTTTCAGGCGCGACGGGCCAGATACTTTCGCCACGACCATCGGAAGTTTAAGGCTCTGAATCTCACTACTTGTCAGCACACGTTTCCCGGTGGCCTTTTTGAACGCCTGTATTTTCTTGCGGTTCTCCCCCGCCCAGTAATCGAACTGAGCCTTTGTCATTTTCACCACTTGTGAGCGGCTTATAGGGGAATTGCCGTTAAACAATCGCGGGTCGTTTTTGGGGTTGCGAAACCACACCAATATCTTGGCTGTGTTCGGAGTAACAGGGCCTCGTCCGTTGTGAATGTAGGTCGCCCAGAATTGAGGCACGATTAACGCCCACGACGCGGGGCCTCTCGCATTCTGTTGTTTGTATATGCTCCTGCGCAACTGGTTACTAAGTATCTTCGGTCTCGCAAAAGCTAACGCCTTCGTAGCTGTGGCCTCCGCGAGCGTTGGCAGTAGTGCTTTGTAGGCCACGGTTAGTCCTTAACGCCGTCGTTAAGGTCACGGTCTACTTCCACGGCTTCTTCGTGCATTTTACCGAGAGTGTCGAGGCCGTCGAGATTGATCTGGGATGTGATCGAGCGCAGGCGGAAGTCGTTCTCTTCGAGTTTCAAGTCCCCGTTTTCGTCGTTGTTGCCGAGGGTCGAGGCCAAGACCTTCTGCACGATCTGCTGAGCTGGGCCGATGCGCAGGAGCTGGAAGCCTACCAACGAGCTTGAGAACTCGTTCGACGCGCCGAGCTTACCGGAGATCTGGATACCTGCGAGCAGAGGCGGTACTCCGTGAGCTGTAACAATGTTCAGAGCGAACGTTTCGTTATCCTTGGTAAACTGGTCTTCAGTTTTCATGTCGGCGGCGAGCTTGATGGCTTCCACTTTGGCGTCGGGACTAGCGATATTCAGTGCCATGTTCTTGTAGTTGTTGCCCTCGCCGGACGTGCCGGTGACATTGTCGTTGATGGTTTTCCAATCGTCCTCGTCTACCTTCGCACCGGTGATAGAAAGAATGAAATCCATCACGCCGCGATTGTGATAAAAATCGGCCTTGTACTGCTTGGCCTTTTTCAGCAGGTCGATGTCGATTGCCGCCGCGAGCCAAGAAGGGTAGCCGTAATATTTAACGCGATTACTGGGCTCTTGGAAAACGATAACCTCGGATACGGTGTCCTCGGTGTGGGAGGTCGATCCTTTGTACGGGCCTTCTTCAAGGAGCCACTTTTTGTGTTCCGCTCCGTAACGACTGAAGTACTTCAATGCGCCGCCGGTTTCTTGGACTTGGAAATAGAGGTGACGCCCGTTCTGGACAAAGCGCACGGATGCCGCAGGAAGGTGGCCGATCCATGTGATGTCCCCCCCTGTGCGAACCACTTCCAAATAACCGGTGCCGGTGTCGAGGAAGTCTTCTACTGCCGTCAGTAACTCGGGAGAAAATCCGAAATGAGTACGAGGGTCGAGCGCGGTGTCCGCGTCCGATTTAACGTAGGGTGCTCCCGTGAGCAGGGAAGCGACCTCAGCGGCGTGCTCCTCGGTAGCATCTATCGCGCCGTCGTTGTTGATGTCCTTGTCAGACAGGAAACCAAGGCCTGCTATACAGTTCTTCTTGGTGACGATACAGGTAGCGTGGTGGGGTGATTTGTCCTTGAGCGCGAGGGCGGCTTTAATGTTGAGCGGCGGCGGAAGAACCTTCTGACCTTGGAGAACTTCCGCGTTCGACCCTGCAGGCTCCGTGGTGCCTTTACTCCCGGAGATCGTAGTCAGAGCGTACATCTCACTTCCGGCACCCTTAAACAACGGAGCGGGCGGTCGGGAACATACATTCGATACATTGAAGTTTTTGTCTTTGTCGCTCATAATATAGTCCCTTATAAGTCGCCGCAATACGGATTAAAAGCAAGGAGCGAGACCGTCTCTCCCAGCAAGCAATCCGCGTAAACGGCATATTCAAAATCTAAAGCACAGAGTACACGCGGGTGCGGTTCCGGTCAAGGATTAGGCAAAGACATCTGGGTAGGCATTCGTATCGAACACACCGCTGATGAGAGCTGTGGTCGATATAAGATTACTTCCAAAGTTGTCCCAATACGCGTTAATCCTACTTCCGATGCCGAAATCCATCTGACTACTGGAAGTGAACGCTAAAGGATCTACACTGTACCAATAACCGACCCGTGTTCCCATCGTAGAGCCTGTTGCGAAACAGAACCAGACATTGGGGAATCTCTCGTAGCCGGGAGACCACAGGCCGTACTTGAACCCGTAAGGGTCTCCGTGGATGTCTGTGAAAGTGGCTTTACGCAACCAAGACCATCCCGTGGTTCTGTCAATGTAGTCCGGGTTGTTGCCTATTCCGACGAGGATGTAAGTCGTAGCATCTTTAAACGTTCTGAAATACATCCCAGTCGTTCCGAGGCTATTAAGTAAGGCAACAACAGCTACAAGTATTCCCGCAGAAAACACGTCGCTGGATCTGGATGTCGTGTCCTCGAACGCTACGACTCGTAACTGTGCCTCTTCGGTCAGGGTTACCTGCCCGTTAGCCGGTACGAGTTCGGCCACAACGCCAGTAGGTACGAGTCCATCCGTCCGGTAATATGCCGTGGTGCCTGCTGGTTTTGAGATGGTTACTGTTACGGTGGTCATGTACTCGTAATCCAAACCACTGACCAATTCCGTTCCCCCCACGAATACTTGAGGTGTGGGAACGGAGCCGTATATATTAACGTCGTAAAACTCTGCCGATCCGTCTCCCTTGATCCTCCACCCTGCGACTCCTTCTACGTAGTTCGCTGATTGTAGGACGTTCTGGCTTCCCGCGAGCCACGTAAAGGATTCTGTCCCGACCGCTGTCCACCCTTCGAGCTGTGAGACGAAATCCCACGACTCCAGAATAGCCGAGAACTCGTTTACGATACGCACGAATCCTATTGAAAAGTTCCCCGTGTCCTCGACGGATGCGGGGTATATTCTCAAGGCCTGAAGGTTCGTCACTCCCCATGCAGTGGCTGTCGTCATGTCTACGTCAACAGTAACGTAGTCGAGCTCGCTGTTTGTAGACACGAACGCTACGGATTTGCTGGCCGTCCACGTCGGGTCACCGGTCGTCTGGAACCAGACCGACCCCTCGAAATTAGCGGCATCCGATTCCCTCTTAATGAATATCCGAACGATGTCGTGAAGGGAGGTATCCATATCGAGGGCTGTAGGGGACTCCACGTAAACACCCGCGCCGCTTCCGGTAAACGCTCCGTACATAAGACCGTCCGCGCCGGTTCCCACGACAGCATCTCCACGAACCTCAAGGTTGGCAAACGCGGCGTTGCCCGCTCCATCTACCTTGAAACCGGTGGACGAATCGAATCCATCGGATTTAATACTCGCGTCCCCTCCGTCCAGTGTTATTTCCGTGGCGTCCATCGTGCCAGTGGTAATCTTACCGGCTTCGAGGGTCGCTATCTTGGCCGACGTGATTACCGCGTCTCTGATCTGAGCACTTAGCGTAACGAGCTCTCCCGTAGTAACCTTAGCCGCCGTGACAGAGTACGCCTGAAGTTTGGGCGTGGAAATCGCGTCGTCCTGAATCATCGTTTCCGTGATGGAGTTGGGGCCGGGGATCGCCTCCACTGTGTCGATTCCGTTTCCAAAAGCCTCGGTCGTCCACGCACTGGAGTTGCCGGACACGTCTCTCGACCGCACTTGAAAGTAGTAAGAATTTTCTGTGTCCACGGGGGCGGCGAAGAACACAGCTCCCGTGTTTCCGATAATCTCGGCTCCGGCCATTCCCGTCGCGTCGGCTCTTTGTATCTCGTAGTACGCAAGCTCGGTAACAACATCTGGGGGTGTCCACGATAGCCAGACCGTACTGAACATCTCGTCGTCCGAGCCGGAGCCTGTGGCGACTAAAGAAGCAGGGGGCCCTGTAAGCTGGCTCGTGGCGACGGCCACGGTCTTAACCAGAATCTCTTCCACATAGCTGTCGATGAAGGTAGTCGAGTCCTTGGCCCGTACAATAATATCGTACCCTACGTTGATGTCGAGAACTCCAAAAGTGATCGGCACGCTGAAATCGTAACCGGCTGTGTTTTCAATCGGCCCGCCCGCGACGACAGTTTCTTTTACAGTGCCTGTAGCCCTATAGGACACTGACCAGAACGACAAGTCGCCGTCTTGGTCTGCAATGTTCCCCGACACAACGTAAGGGACTCCTGCATAGGGGGTCGGCTCAAGCGCGTCCAGCGTTATGGTCGGAGCGAAGAAACGATTCACAGGGAATAGGTAGGTTAAAGCAGGGTCTGGAACCGCCGCGATGTCCCTCGTGCCGAATACATTGAACGGGGTCGTTTTAAAGAACACGTCGTCTTGTGCCGCCGCCGCCGCAGGGAAGTCGGGGTGGCTGTAGATTTCAATGGAGGATCTGCGCACGAGCCACGCTTCCGCTCCCGAGCTAAATGACTTCTGCCCTGTAGAGAACCGTCCTCGAAGAACAGTCACGTCGTATTGGCCAGCGGTCACGAGGGACATACTGCTTACGGCCATAATCTCCGTAATGGCGAACCCGTTGGCGTCGTTGGCGATCTGGCCGCCAGAGATTTCGGCCACGATAAGCAGAAACTGGTCTGCTGACGCGCTTACGTCGCCGGGAGTGTGGTCGAAATTCTCAAGGTCGAGAGCGTTGGATAAGGCTGTGTTGATTCTGGGGGTCACGCCTGCGTCCGTGAAAGCATCCTGCAACGTCGCGCGGACAGCAAAGGTTCTCTGGTTCCCTAGAGCAGGGAAAGATCCCGTAGCCTCAACAGGGTCGTAAAGGACACCGTATCCCACTGTCATGTTATCTGCTCGCTGTGCCAGTACAGCTACTCCGTACTCTACTTCAGAAAGGGCAGGCGGCATCTCCATGGGGCGCACGTAAACAAAGGCTTCCGGCTCGGGGAACGTGTTGTTGTCCGTGGTCGGCGTAACTACCGCTGGTGAGTACGTTAGAGGGACGAGATTCGTCTCGGCCTTGAACGTTATTCCGATGGCTCCTGACTGGTTGGCTTGTTTCTCAAGTACTTTACAAACCTGAGTTGTTGCGGTCGCGTCGCTCGGCTCGATGTCTATGTCGAGGCGGAAAAGGTCGCCCACGTTCAGTAGGTTGCCCACTACCCTGCGCAAAACGACTTCTCCTCCCAGTGACGGGCGGGATAAGGATTTCGACCACTCAGCCGCGTGGGCAAGTGCTTGCTCCCTGCGTGTTATCCACAGCCGTGCCAGTGTGCGGTTGGACGGCCCGCCGGTCAGGTCAACGAGGCTCAAGTCCTCGTACTTGTCGGACGATCTCTTGAAGGTTCTCTCCCTGTCCGAGAAATTAACGATGAAGCCTGTCGGGATGCCGCTCCAGCTCTCGGCATCGAAGTCGGGAGACTCCGTCATGTCGTCGAATCCTACAGCGGTGAGGGCGGCTACCTCCACATCCGTGAGCACAACACCGTGATCCCAATAACCTGCCTTAATAGTGGCAGATTCGTCGTCCCACAGTAAAAAGGAATCAGAAACGTTCAGCATGTCCGCCAGCACGACCCGCAAGCTCACCTGCGTAGCGAGCAGAGGGGACACATACATGAGGTCTTTGTTTAAGAATAAGGCGTTTGCTGTGGCCCTGAAAGAAGACTGGCCAAACACGGAAGCGGCCATTCCCAGTCCGTACCTTGTGTTCGTCATCAACTCTAAAGTGGAACACAGGGGGTTGGTCTGTCCGTCGTCCAGTGATCCTTCTAGGGACGCGATAAGGGGTTGCACCGCCGCTCGGCTTACAACGATCTCGACATTGGGCGACGTTACTTTTTCCCGCCCGAACAGGATATCCCGAAACTCGATGAGAGACACCCCCCTGTAATCTGGGTGGTCGTCTCCTCGGTCGTTGTTCGCTTCCTTGAGCACAGAAGATGCGTCGAGTTCTTGGTCGTCCGTGCCCCAATAGAAATTAAAAGTACCGTAACCTGCAATAGTTCCGGTGTAGAAATCGGACGCGTCCCGAGCAACGTTGCCCTCCCAAACCTGTTCCCCGTCAAATGAAATAGAAACGAGGGTGTCCACGGCTCCCATGCACACAATAGCGGCGACGCTTCCGTAGTAGTCGTAAATCCCTGTTTCAGCACTGCCCCCTTTTTTGCCGCTCCCGCCTTTTTTGCCGGAGTCGGCTTCCACTTCTACAGTGCGCTGGTTGTAGGTGTTCGACACCCACCGAGCCCCGACCTTGCGTGTTCCTGCGATGTACGGAATAGGAATAGATTCTTGAGAGGTGCTGAAGTCCTCATCTTCTACCCCCGCGACTGTTGGTGTTGTTACTTCACTCATACTTTCCATCTCCAAACTACGGCTAAACGGTCTTTGTACGTCGGGTCGGACATCATCCCGTAGGTCGTCCCGAGCCCCTTCATGGAGTGGATAAACTTACCGTCGTTCAGAACCACTCCAAGGTGGTGTATGCAGGAGCCTATACGAAACCCGAGCAAGTCTCCAACTAAAATACTTTCTGCCGTCTTCAGGCGAGCCAGCCCGTCCACCCCTACTATGAACTGTTCGACCAGACTGTTTTTGTGTACCCCGCTCCATCCCATATCAGCGGAGGGGGCACGCGCATCGAACGGGAGACCGCACCCAAGATAAACCTGTTCCGCGAGTGTGTGACAGGATACCCCGTGCCCTTTTATTCTCGCGTTCGGCACGAAGGGAGTTCCCAACCAGTCTTTGGCGGAGGCTTCTAGGCGGGCGAGCCTGTCGGCAGTATTAAACCATGTAGGGGTCATTACTTCTTACCCCCTTCAGAGTGATCCTTATTGATCTTGGCTAGGGCTGGATTTCCGATTGGGCTAAAGGGGAACCCTCCGAACCGAGGGTAATTGTTGAACTTACCTTCTTCGTTGGAGGGTGTGGCATATTCCAGACACGTCACTCTCCTGCCGTCACAACCCGCCCACAGGTTGATGTTGTCTGCAACACTCAAGGCTTCCTTCAGCGGGTGCCTGATCGTAAGGAGTGTGTTGCCTCCCTCGGCGACAGAATCCAAGATACTGCGACTCTGGAAATCGACAGCTACGCCGAGCTCTATCTTACCGCCCGCGAAGTAGTGCTCAAACTGTTCAACCGCTGGGCGGGGTTCTTCGGGTGTCGAGTTGGCGAAAGCGGGGGTCTGGATAAGTACCTTGTACCAATCGTCGTCCGCCCCGCCTGCGTACGGGTACTCCACAACAGAAGCGTTCATTATCCAGTCGGCGGCTAGGAGCCCGCACGGCGGACTGAACACGAGATAGTTACAGGTGGGTTGCATGAGAACGTTCGGCACCATCCTGTCGAACAGTGCGCTGATGCCTGAGCAGGTTGCCTCGATAATCGGCCCGTCCGTGGTTGCTCGGGATACAGATCCTTTGAATATCGTAGTAGGCGAGTCTGTGATGGTGCCGGAAGCGTTCGGGGAGCATTCCTTGATCGTCAGGTATAAAATAGATTCCAGTTTCAGTGGGATGAAAAGGTTTAGCGGGTTATTTAGATTGACATTCTCGGGGGTCGTGTCGTCTACGAACGTGCGCGATGTCAATTTCACATCTGCCTTTTCCATGTTGACATTCTCACGAATATCAGAATGCTCAAACGGGCGAGACTGCCATGTCAGCGTCCCGTTGCCAATGTCCTGTTCGTGGCTCGTGTACCTCCATGTATCGTAATTTGCAAGCTCGAATTCGTACAGGTATGCTACGTTGTCGGCGGCTCCCGAGTCCGTTTCGGCGTACTCCTTCGGCACCTCGATAAAGGGAGAACGTATAACGGCTACCGCGTCCGTTACGAACGAAATTTCAAACTCGTCGGAGCCGAACCGCGAGAGAAGCAAGGGCGACAGGCTCGTGTTAGACGGGGAGTGCTCCTCGGTCGGGGCGGTCGTCAGGGTGATGACGTTCGCCGCGTTGGAAGCGATCTCAAAACCCGTGGCAGAGGTGCCTTTAATCAGCGCGAGGTAATCGTCCTCCCCGAAACCGACCCCATTGTCCACGGAGAGTTCGGTCAGGTACACGAGGGACAGAGTTATCGTACCAGAGAACGTGCCTTTACCCCAGAAAACATTTGCGGCTGGGATTGTGTATGCGAGGGTTGGGGGCGGAGCCGATCCTATCGCTGTCGTCCAGCCCGCTTCGGGCGGTACAACAGCGGTAGATATATTTACCCAAACCTCAAAGTGGGGCTGGTCAATAAGAGCCCACGCTTCTTGTCCGGCGTTATATTCAAGAACGATGTCGCCCTTCACATATCTCGGGCGCCCGCTTACAATCGATTCAAGGGAGTAGAGGCCGTCCGCATGGGTCAGAGTTTCACTAACCGTAATCGTATCGGGATAGTCCTGCTCCTTGAAATAGTTCTCCACGCTCTCGTTCCCGACATCCGCAACCACTGAAAAGATCTCGCCGTGGGTTGTGCTCTCCCACTTCGCCCAAGTGTCGGTAGGGTCGTGCCAGACCGTCTCCCCGTTAACTAACGGAAGCAGTGAGTCGTGCCATGTGACTGTCCCCTGAAGTCCTGCGGGAACAGCGTCCGTAGAGATCGTCTGAGGTACGGGAGTCACAGGAGCCACTAAACGACAACCCGCCACAGCGAGAGGTAGCCAGAACCGTCCAACAGTCCCCTTTGCGTCGTAGAAGAACCGGAGCATCCGCTTAAAATCTGACCACCCGTCGCACAAGAAATCCTGCTCTGTTTTACGTGCTCCGTCTTGGTCGTAATACGTGTCGGAGGTCGTGCGCCCGATGCCTATCTCGTCCTTAACGATTGTGTATTTCGCTTCTCCAGCTTCAAGCCCGCCCGCCCAGTTCGGGAGTAGGGGAAACATTTTCTGAGCCGATCCGTTGATAAGCGGCCCGTCCGTGAAGGTCTCTACGTCCACGGTAAGTGCGTACTCGATAGCAGAATTCTCGATAAAAGAAATGGAAACCGTGGAGACCTCATCGGTCTCATTATCAGGGGAGGGGGCACGGTCGAACCTCCCCAAAAGAACGGGGGCTTTTAAAGCGTCTGCGGAGGGGGTAAAGGTTCCGGGAGATGCTCCGTCGAGGTAAACCTCCCATGTGTCCCATCCCTGCTCCCAAGCTACCCACAGACCCCCGCCTATTCCGTCTTTATCCGTTGAGGCATATCCCGATTGCGCAGGCCAGAAGGGAACCATCACAGGGCTGTTGGCTAGTTCTTTTAAGGCGACTCGAAACTCCGAGGATTCCTCGCGAACAGTAAGTATCTCGAATCCCATCCTCGTGCGTAGAGATAGAGCGAGAGGTGTCCTGTCCTCCTTACCTGAAAGACCGGTCGTTGTGTCGCTCGGAACAGAAAAGGAACAGTCTACGGTCTCGTCCCAGTTGGGCGTGTAGTAAAGCAGAAATGCGTCGGCCCCTGCGAATGTAAATTTCTTCATGGTCAGGTCTCCTTATTAAGCGAAACGATGAGCGTTTTGTTTGAGTACTTTAAGGATGGCTGTTTCACCTTCCGTAGTCTCAGCCCAGCGGCTCATTGCTTTACGGTCGTCGAAGAATGCCACATTAACGGGACGGTCGGAAGAAGATTCGTCAGCAGACCCTCTGCCCACTGCTCCGCCTGTCGCAAACCCTCTAACGGCAGATGCTGACCGTTTCATAGACGACCCCGCCTGTTGGAAGGAAGGAGGGTTCATGCCCGTGCGCCACCGCTCAAGAGCGTTGACACCTACCTGCTTAACCATGTCCCTCGTGATTACGAACTCGCCCGGCGTGAGCCAAGCGGGAACCGTATCGGACGCAGGAATGTTCGAGGGACGTGAGAACGGCGCACTCAAAGGAACCCCACCCCCGGCGAGGCCTTGGGGTACTTTTCCGCCTTTGTCGAAGGTTTTGGGTACTAGTCCTCCTTTGTTGCCGAAAAATCCTGTTACAGCCGTGACAACCACCAGTGCCCATGTCGCTATGGTGCTCGCTATACTGGCGGCGGTGTTCGCCGCCCAGATAACAGCGTTTATCAGCATCCCGCTTATCAGAGACCAGACACTCGCGGTGTTTAAGTTAGTAGAAGCCGAATTCGCCACGAGGCCCGCTGTGTTGGTTGCCGTTGCCGCTGTCTCTGCTACTTTGGCTCCAGTATTGGCGGTTGCGGCGGCGGCGTTCGTGGACGTTGCTAGTGCGTCCGAAGTTGTGGCTGTGGTGTTCGCTACGTCTGCCGCCGTACTCAGGCCGAGAGCCGCAGTCATGGCTGTCATGGCCTTGCCGAGAATGCCTTCTTGTCCTGCTTCCGCGTTTCCGAATACAGACCCGACGCCCTTGCTTATAAGTCCTTGGGACTCTCCCCCCGAATCCCCGGCTATATCTGATGTGCCTAAGAGGGAACCGCCCACACCGCCGAACAGGTTCGATGCTGATTGTCCTATGACCGTCTCTGCCAGCGCACCTATAAGTTGTTCAGACACTTTCGTCGCAAAAGTCTCGGCAAGGTCGAGGAACACATCCCACAGGGCGTTTCTGAAAAACTCGCCGAGCTGGTCGGTATCTCCCGTTTCTAGGTACTCGCGGAAAGTGCTCCCGAAGGAGTTGGACACGCCCTCTAAACCCTCTTTAATTAGGTCGGCAAATATGCGGGCACCTGTTTCAAGCTCCTCGTTAAATTCGAGAACCCCGAGCATCATTCCGTCTATTATGTTCTCAGAGGCCTCTAAAGATGCGCGGTCAACTTTCGCCTGTGCCTTGACACGCTTTGCCATCAACTTGTTTTTTTCGTTCTCGGTTCGGACGGCGTCCCTGTCCATCTGATCCTGAAGCTGGACAACAGCGTCTACGGCCTCTTTTTCCGTTTTAGCATTCGCTTCCGCTACGGCTAGTTTGGATTCGAGGATACCTTTATCTAGGGCAAATCGTTGCTGGGCACCGGCGAACAGTGTCGCGCTCCCTGCGTTCTGGGCGGCTATGATGTCCTTTTCTAGCTTCACGCTTTCTGCTTGGAGAGCTTTTGTTCGGCTTGATGTGCCGGTGTTTAGCCCCCCTGCTTGCCCTGTAAACAGGGATGCTTTTACTATTTGCGCATCTATTTTTCTCAACGCTTTCCGCGCCTGTTCCACAGAAATTATTTCTGGAGCCTTCAAGGTATCTATCTCGGCTTGGAGCCCCTGTATTGAGCCTCCCGCGCCCCTTAACTCATCCGCAGTATCTTGCACAGCCTGTTTCTGTGCTGTCAAAGAGTCAGCATTAGCTTGTGCGTCTCGTTCGTTGATCGCTAGTTGTTGGTCGAGCAATTTTATTTTCAATTGGGCGAGGATCACGTCAGCTCCGGCCTGACTGGTCTGCGCCAGCTTTGCCGCTGTCAATTTGTCTGCGGAGGCTACGGTGTCCTTGTCGAGTTGGTCTATCTTCTCTTTCGAGTCGAGGGTAGTAAGGGTTTGCTCAAGCGTCTTACTGAACAAGGCGTTCACTGAGGATGTTCTCTGGGCTATCTTGTCCTCTGCCACCGATATTCGCACGAGTGCCCGTGCCTCTTCGGCGAGAACCCCCGCCCGCTCAAGAGCTAAGTCGCCGACTTCGTCCCTGCCTCGTCTGGGGGGAGACTGTCCAACAACTCGGATGCCTGTTAAAATCTCTTCGTTGCGTTTTCTGAGAAGGACGACCTCCTCTTTCGCATTTGCTATAGATATTTGCTCTTGTTTCGTGGCATCCATGAGTGCCTTCACGCGGTCGTACTCTACTTCAACCAACTTCTTGGCGTCCCCTGTCACGGGGTCTAGGAAACGGATTTTTGCCGTCTCCTCCGCGATGGTTTTAATCTGCTTCGTTATATCCTTGAGAGTCTCGTTAGAATCTTCCCAACTACTGTCCGCGCCTTCGATAATGTTATTCAGGGAGTCGGCTTCTTTTGAAGTTTTCTTGAGCTCTTTGTTGGCTCTACCTATACTGTTTTCCCACAGCTTTGTTTTGGTTATAAGGAACGCCAGTGCGGCAGACAGGACTACGAGTAGCCCGCCCACTATCAATACCTGCGCGGATACCCCTGCCATTGCCACTGCCCACCCCTGAGTCTGGAGACGCACAACGAACGTGGCTACTGCGGCGGCTCTTTGCGTCCCTATTACGGTCAAGAGGGCGCGGTTGATTGCCGCTATTGCCATCCCTATTTTTTGAGTACTAAAAAGGATGCCTTTCGCGCCCCACAAAAAGGCCAGTGTTTTCGTTAGCTTCACCCATAAAACGAGCGTCGTCACGCCCGCGACGAGCCATTTAACGGTTATGGCTAGTGCCTTGGTAATCACGCCGTCGGGAGACAAGACGCGTGCGATAGCTCGAACAGAGTCCGCGACGATCCTCAGAGGTGCTATCGCGTTGTTTGCACCTGTTACGAGTCCTTGAAACACGGCTGTTGCGAGGGGGGCAATTACTTTGAGTACGTCGCCGACAGTAGCCAGTACGTTTCGGACGAGCACGAGCACCTGCCCTGTGTCGGAGATTTCACGGAACGACAGGGTGATCCCCGCCAACGTCCCTGCAATCTCCTGTACGATTCCCAACGCTTCAGGGGCAAAGATGGGGGTTCCTTCTGCGTCTGTGGTCTTAATGGCCTGCGACAGCGCGAGGACAGAGTCCTTGACTGCGTTGAACTGTTCGATGCCCCCCTGAGCGAGGAGTATCTGAACCGTGTCCTGTAGATTGGATTTAAGCACGTTCATTGAAAGTGCGGCGGCGTCGGCACCGAGAGCGATCCCCCCGAATTTGGCGGTCAGGGTTTCGTACAGATTGCCCTGCTCCTTAGCGTTGCGGATAGCCTCGTTCGCTTCCTTGGCTCCCCCGAACAAAACTGCGATTCGAGTATTTTTGGCCGTGGCCGTTCCCTGAAGCAGTGAACGGATTTCTTCTGAAAGCTGGTTCAGCGGGACGCCGAGGGAGAGGGCTCCCTCCGTCAGTCGTTTGGAGACCTCGCGGATCTGGTCAAGGTCGAGACCTGCGGCTAAGCCGGGCCCGACTGCTACTTGATAAGACTGTACGAGTGCTTGGAATGTGGCGATGGAGCCGAGCGCGTCTTTCTGGAGCTGTTTTACGATACCCCGTGACTCGCTCATCGCAACATTAAACGCCGCCGCACCTGTCAATAATTTCCCCGTACCGTCTCGGATCTGCCCGATGGACGTGACGATGGACGCGATACCGATTTCAGCCGATTCGAGTTCCGCATTAAAGGACACCATCTGACCGACTGCCGCGCCAATCCCCTGCGCTAGTTTTCGAGCGAGTGTGAAAAGGGCGAGGATGCCGACGAGTCGGCGGAAAGTGAAAAGGAACTGACGGGCGGCGTGTTGCGCGTCCCACATATTCAGCCCGAGCTTTTTGGCCTGAGCCGCAGACACACCTACCTGCTCGGCGGCGGCGCGGTGGGTGATGTTCCCTTTTTCCACGAGCTGGTTTATCTGCGCTCTCTTTACGGCAAGGGCGTTGGATGCTTGTAGGTTCTTTTGGGTAGCCTGTGCGTTGGCGTCTTCAGCGGTTATCGGCTTCATAGTGTCGGCTATACGAGCCCGTTCTATCATGTCCGCTTTTAACGCTTTGGAATTTGCGAGGGCTTTCTTATCCGCCGACTGTGTCGCCTCTTTGTTACGCTGTTGGGCTGTTGCGGTCGTTTCTCTGTCAAAAGCCGCACGCCGCGCCTTGTCCGCTCTTGCTACAGCGGCTATGTGGGCTCTTTCCGCCTTTTGTGCCCGCTGAGAAATCCTCGCGGCTTCCTTGTTCTGCTGAGTTACTTTTTTACGGGCTGTCAGTATCTTGTGCTGTACTCGCAACTCGTCCTGAGACAGCTTCGTGATGCTCTCCTGCGCCTTCTTGTTCTGGGACGTAGTGTCTGTGGCTCTGGGGGCTTTTACGGCAGTGGTTTTTGCACTGCTTCCGAGTCCGTCGAGCGCGGCCTTGACCTCTTTGATCTTGGCAAGGGTGGCCTGAAGCTGAGCATCTACGTTCCCGCCCAAATTGACATTGTACTGGAGACCTTCGATTTCTGCGCCCATCTTATTTTCTCCCGCTCTTGCCTATTTTCTTCCCTTGAAGGAGTGCCTTGTACCCCGACAATCTTGAACCTTCGTTGCTTTTGGCTTCAGGCAACCACACACTCAAATCCTCAGTGAACGCCTTGATAGACTGTTTCGTGCCGTTGCCTGCCTGATTGAACAGTGCTAACAGGTTCAAGTTGTCCGCCGCTTCCTTTTGCTTCAACGACCGATACACCTCCTGAAAGGTGCTCGGCGTCATGGTCTCTATACTCCCTTCGGAGAAGCCCATCGAAACGCAGTAAATTACCGCGTCAAAGAGGGCTGTCCAAACATCTTCCGAGACTACTCGGTCACTTTTTTCAGTGCGTCGGTTCCTACCGCTACGGCCTCTTTTATCTTTCCGAAGTTGCCGAGGAGGGATAAGGACTTTCCCAGCCCGGCGAAGCCCTCCTTAGATGCCTCAAACGCGCCGAAAAGGTACTGTGCAAAGGAGCCCGAATCCATGTTTTCTAGGAGGTCTGCGGCGTCCGCATCCGTGAAGGTGTCGGAGGCAGATTTAATGATAATCTCCACGAGGAGTTCCTGTGCGTCGTCCGCAAAAAGAGAGTCAACGAACCCTTCGACGCTGTCCGCTTTTTGCTTGGCTCGCAGGGATGCGAGGCTCGCTGAAATTTCCTTGGTTGTGCTTTGCGTCTGCGTGTACGCGTCGCCCTTTTCGTCTTTCTGATCGGACGGGCCGGTGTACGACTCTACGGTAACATCTTTAGACTCGTCCGCGAAGAGGGTCGCCAGAAAACCGGACGCTTTCTTGGACAGGTGTTTGAATTTGAAAACTGTTCCCATAGGAATGGCGTAGAAATTAACATCTTCACCGTGGATCGTCTTCGTTACTTTACTCTTTTTACACAGGTTATTCATGGTCTTCGGCTCCTTTTGGTTGGTCTCGTTGGTCTCTTTGTTTTCCTATTAAAAATGCTTGTATTTTCTTCGTGTTCCCCCTGACTTTAGCTCCCTCGGAGGCCTTCCTAAGTGCTTAAACTTTGTAGAGAACACTTTACCCTCGTCGGATACTGCATATGATAGGTATTTAGTTATGGTTTTCAATCTCATGCCCCAGACTGTACCCCTTGTGCTTGTTTGTAGTCTACACAAAAAAACCCCCATGAAGGGGGTTTTCTTGTTTCTGTCAATTCAGTTTACTGAGTGACAGGATAGTAAACGTCCGCGACGTTGGTGTACGCGTCGTTTTCTTCCACCGAAGCAGTCATCGGGAGCTGAGCGAACTCGTCCGAGATGAGGCTGTAGTCGCCGTCCGAGGACAGGGCGACTTGGTGGTAGTCGTAAACGACTTGCTTACCCGAGTCCGCTTCTTCGAGAACGAAGCGCAGGGCGACGTTCAGCTCAGTGTTGGACAAGATGGTCAGTTGATCGACCGTAGTGGCGGTGGCGTCGGCGGTCAGCGTGAACGTGAGACCGTCCACACCTGCGGCGATGATGGCATCCACAGCGGTGGAGCTCTTGATGAACACCTGTCCCGAGACTTCGTCCACGGTGTAGTCCGTAGTCGCGGTCAGCACTACCGGAGTATCGTTGGTGCTTTCAATAACCAGAGCGTTGGTCGCAGTGATGCCGAACGCAGGGCCGGTGGGCGTGCGGAGCATGTACCACGCGTTCGCTACGAGGTCGGCGGCGTCCACCAAAGGAGCGTCCACGACACCAGCAATAGCTGGGTTGGTGTATGCGGCGGTGTCGCCGGAGAAAAAGCGTGCGAGGTTGTTGAAATTGATGTCTTCCAACTGGAATCCGAGTTCCGTGGTAACCTGTACCACGACGGATTTGTCGAGCGTCTTCAGACCCGAGCGGGAACCGAAGTGATCGAGTTTTTCGGACTCTACCGATGCCGTGAGTTCCGGGACATTGCCCAAGTCCTCAAACGATTTCGGGTGCCCTGTTGCGTCGAGCAGTGCCGCATATAGTTTTCCACGACCGAGTTGATAACTCTCGACAGAATGTTCGCCTGATGTGTCTATGCCTCGTCCCATTTTCTACCTCCTTGTATTGACAGAAAAAGTAATTACCATCTCTGTGCCGTTATGCGGTTTTTGTCGAGGCGGCTGTACGACAGGGAAACCTGTCGAAACTGCCGTTACTCGTTCGTTATCTTTCACGAAAGATACCATTTTCAATTCGTTCTTCAAGAAGTAATCAACAGATACTTCATTTTTAAATTTTAAGCGTGCCTCGAAGATCCAGTTCTCCATAGACGCGTTGCTCGACCGCGCCCCTGCCTTCACGCTACGTGTCAGTGTGCCGGAAACTTCGTTCACTACGACGTGGGGGATGTCGAGGACGGCGGGGATGACTGCGGAGGACTCTACGATGGTGCCTGAGAACGTGCCAACTCCAACATATTGATCGGTTGGGATTGTGTATGCGAGCGATAATCCACCATCCCACCCGTCTTTTGGTGGAAGGTATTCTGACGACAATACAGAAAGACTTGGGCCCGCTGCTTGATGAAAAAAGGCTTTCCACTCGTCTCTGTATGTCCTTTGAAAACGCACTTCCTCCGTTGCGTTTTCGTACTGTGGTCGAGATAGACTGTCAAGGCCGGTATAAGACACAACACTGTCGCTAACCCCGTCCTTAATGAGCGTAATCGTATCGGGATAGTCCTGCACCTTGAAATAGTTCGTCGGACTCCCCCCTACGTCACCTTTAATCGTTATCTGCCAGTCCGTGCCGTCGTTCCAGTACGCATAGGCTTCAGATGCGTCATAATACACCTTCTCGCCGTTCTCAGTCGTCCCTGAGTCTTTCCACTCGATAGGCTCCTGAAGGCCTGCCGGAACTGCATCAGAGCTTGTTGTGGCGGGGACTGTTGTCGCCTCACTTTTCGTGGCGAGCTTGGTAACAGCGTCGTATGTCACGGTAGCGAATGTACCGGCGATACACAGTTGATAGAGTCTGTTTTGGATCTCAGTTCTCATTACGTTAACCCTATGTGGTTCTGGGATAGGAGGTAAGGAACTTCAGGGCCGTTTAAGGAGGACTTGAAAGATTTGTTGAGCTCGGAAACGTCCGTAGAGATCGCCTGTAACGCCTCTTCCAGTTGAGCCTTGAGGGAGTTGATAAAAGTGTGTGCGCTTGATGCGTCTCGCGTCAGCGGCTCTTCGTTAAATGCGTCGCCGGTGGACGCGGCGTTGTCCATGAAAATAACGGGCAGTCTCTGGATGAGCAGTACGTATGTCCACAGAGCTTCGGCACTTGCCGCCGTGGAGCGGGTAGTCTCGTCGTCGGTGGTCGGGTTGTCGATAAGAGCGTACCCCTGTATTTCAAGGGCTCGCGTTTTGCCTAAGCGGGTGAAGAGCCCCAATCTAACGTCCCTGACGGCCTGATAAATGGCCGCAAGGGTGTTGTCGTCGTCTGCCGGTTCGATCCTTACGATCTTTAGCAGGCTGTCCAACGTCTCGTTATAGAGGGGCTCGACCACTTTAGGACTCGCTAGTCAGTTTTGCGACAGCTTCCTCGATACTTTCAAAAGCGTCGGGGGCTGTCAGTTCGTTCTCAGCGCAGATGTCTGCGTGGATAGCGTCCAACTCGTCAAGGTTCATGCCTTCGAGCTCGTCAGCAATCTTGTTAAAGATACCGGTGGGCTTGTTGGATGCTTTCGCTTCGGCTTCGCTAAACGATGCCTGAACGTCCTTTAACGACCGTCCTTCGAGTTCCGCGTCAAACTTTTCCTTCGCGTCGGCTTTAAGTTCTGCGATCTGCTCTTTTGCCGATTTCTTGGCGACTACTTTCGGCGCGTCCGGCACATCGTTAGCTTCAACGTCAATACAGAATTCCTTGAGGTCGCCACGCTCCTCGAACACCTCGCGAGTATGGTTGTCGAGAATAGTCGCGTCGAACGGGGTGCCCGCTAAGATCAGCTTAGTGTTCCCTTTCACGGGGCGTAGGTTCATGGTGCACACGTATTTTTTTACTGCTTCAGTCATCTTCTGTGTCTCCTTTTTTAGGTTAAAAAAGGGGGAGTTGTTTAAGCTCCCCCTTTTGATTTTGCTCTTTGCTTTTCGGCGGGGATTACACGACCGACATGGACACGTTCTCGTCAGCGCGGTAGAACCACGGCAGAGGACGGGTCTTCAGGATATTGATGAGAACACTCGGCTCTTCTTTTTCAATAACCCGTGCGAGTCGTTTGGTAACGTCCAGACCTTCGCGCATTGCCTTCAGGTCAGGAATACGACCGTAGAACATCGTGCGGTTGGACTGAGCGGTCTGCGTGAGCTGAACGAACTCGAAGTACCCGGCGCGGATGAACGTGGTCACAGTGCCTGTGCCGTCTGCTTTGTAGGAAGCGTTGTACTCCCAGAAGCGGACTCCACCGAGAACACCAATGAAGCGCATGCCGTTTTCGGCATACGTAGCGATCATGGAAGTGTTCGGGTTGAAGATCGAGGCATCCTTATCGAGGACAACGGTTTCGGCGGTGATGAGGTCGTCGAGCGCGTCTGCGGCAGTGCTGTCACCGATAGCGTCCGTAACAGAACCAACTTCGTTCGTGTTGCAGAGACGCTGGATGATTTTGATGTCGCCACGAGGATCGGGGCTTCCGCCGTTCCACAACCCGTTAGGAGCCGCGAAGGTATTTCCGGCAGGCTTACGCATGTCGATGGAGAAAGACGCTTTGCCTTCGATGGAATACGAGATGGAGCCGGTCAGTGCCTGAGCAACCATCCACTCTTCCCTCTTATTGCAAACCTTTTCAAGTTTTGCGAGGTCGTCAGCGATCTGTTGCATAGCGTTTTCGCCAGCGACATCGGTTCCTCCGTCGGAAAACACGATAGGGCTCCCAGCACGCCGCTCGAAAAGGAGCTGTTGTGCCGTAAGCGGACGCTTGACAGAGATCATCGGGGTCGCAAACGTGTACGACTGGCCGTTGTTCTGACTGACGTTTACGGCTTCGCCGTTAACTTCGATGAACGGAGCGAGTTCGTCTTCGCCCGTCAACTCGTCCACTTGGACGGTTTCGGTCATCAATGTGCGGTGCGTTGCATCTGGAAAGAGCATTGCGGTGAGTGCACGGCGGGGGCGTTCAGTCCGATTAACTAACCGGGTCAGTTCGCGTGTTTCAATGGCTTCTACGGGATCAGCGGGCATGGTGTTTCCTCCTGTGTTTCTATTTTAGTTAGCGAACCTGAGTCAGGTTTTGTACGTTCAGGCCACGCGGAAGAAGGTCTTCACGACAAGCCGCTTTGAGTGCAGTCACGTCGCCAGCGGCAACTACTGCTTCCAATTCGTCAAAATCGACGTTACCCTCGACCATGCAAACCTTCTGCACTTCGAGAGCGTCATCGAGGTCGATAGGCTCAGGCCACACGATACCTTTGATGTTGTGAGTACCGTACGAGGACGTGCCGTCAACAACAACGTTGCTCGCGGCTGTAACCGTGGGGATCACAGAAACTTGAGCGTCGCCATCCAGCGTTACAGTAAACACGTCGCTGGCTTCAGATACGGTTGCTTTGATGCCGATGGCGAGGAGTTTCGCGGCAACGATTGCCTCGGTATCCGCACTGACATCAATACTTGCGGTAGCGACTCCGTTAACAACGATAGTGCCGTCTACAGAGACAGTGACTACAGTCGGTGCGGGTGCCATCCATTTGGCGGCATCACCAGTGGTGCTGTTGAATCCTACAGGGTAGCAGGTTTCCACGGTTTCGTCTGCGGCTACTGCGCCGAACGTCCACGTTTTCTGCTGAGTCATTTCTACTTCCTTGTGGACGGCGTATGCGTCGGCGGTCGGGGTTCCTGCGAGTGCGTCTACTTTTAAGGTCATTGTTCTCTCCTTGTTTCTGGTTTTAGATTAGGCGACGGTTAGCGGCCTTGGGGCATCATGGCGTCCATTTTCTTCGAGGTGTCCGCCTTATTCAAGGCTTTGTCTTCCGTAGAAAGTTGGTCGGTCGGGGTGGTGGCATTGGAGCCTTTTACGCCGGAAACGTCAGCGGCGGGGGTGATAGCGTCGAGGTACGCCTGAACAGAGGCGGGGTCTTGCCAGTCAACGGCGGCTTCGAGCTTGGCAGATGCCAGCTTTGCGGCGTGTGCCTTCACGTCGTCGGGGTTTTTAAGGTCGCCCACAAATTCGATGGGAGTTTCAGCGACTGCGGCTGGAACTTCTTCTTCTTCGGGCTTCACAACAGCAAGGACGGCTTCCGTCACGCTGGTTACGATCTCTGCTTTCATAGCGGCGATTTCTTCGGGTGTCATTACATCCTCCTGTTGGTTCTGTTTTGCTTTGAGATCTTCGTTAAGACCCACCACAGCGTTCTTAAAGTCAGTACGTTTGAGGAAATCCCGACATTTAGCAAGGAAATTTTTATCTTCTTCCTCGTTTTTTTGTTCGAGGAATGCCTTAGCCTTGTCGGGGAGCTCGGCCCCGAGGTGACTCATGTCCAATGTAGCGGCGATTTTAACTTCCTGCGCGAGCACTTCTACGTGGTTAAATTGTTCCGCCATTTCGTTGGCAGTGAGCCATGTTTCAGCGTCCATAATTTTCTGAATGTCGGCTTCGGTTCCTTTAAAGTGGCGCAGGTAGGAAGCGATCAGTGCCGACTGCATGGTATCGAGTGTGTCTGCATCCTTACGGAGTTCCTCGGCATTTCCTACGGTGTACATGAGGGGGTTATGGATGAACCCGAGCGTGTTGGTCGGCATGTAAATCTTGTCGCCCGCCATGGCGATGACAGATGCGATGGATGCGGCCACGCCGTCCACGTAAACATGAACTGGTGCTGGGTGCTGTACCAGATAATTGAAAATAGCGATGCCGTCGATGACTGAACCGCCCGGAGAGTTGATGTGCACTTCGAGAAGAGCTACGTCGCCGAGGTCTTGGAGCTGTGCCTGAAAATATCCGGCATCCCATGCGTCGCCATACCAATCCCAGCCGACTTCGCCGGAAATATCGAGTCGTCCAACTTTTTCGCCGTCGCGTTGGATGGTGAGAGCGTTTTTAATTTGTAAAATTTTAGCTGGCATCTTTGTTCTCCTACTTGTCGGACGATGGCACTTTTTACGTGCCTCGTCAACGGTTTTGAGTCGGTATCGTTCTTAAAACAACACCGCCGTACTTCTGGTAATCTTGAATGGTGGCCATAACATCCTGCTTGATGCCTTGGTATTCGTCGCATACAATGAGTAGTTTTTCTGCGCAAATGCCTTGGAAACCTGCAACACTGCGAGCCGAGATAGTGGACAACCCCCACACATGCTTCTGTTCCCCAAACAGCCCCGCTCCTGTTTTTCTCAGGGTATAAAAGGAACTTAATCGAGGGTCTGCTTTCTCTAAAATCTTTTTACACTCAGTTAACCAGATATGTATTGATTGGTTTAGGGTTGGACACACTACTAGACACCTTCCTTGTGTGTTTTTAAGCAACCACCACAAAGAAGCCACCACAGTTGCTGTGGTTCTCCCTTCCCCCCTATCCCATTCAATGTCCGTGCTTTCGGGGCAACGTGTAAAAGAGTCCAAAAACTCTTTCTGTCTTTCTCTAGGAGAGAAATTAAGTGCCGTGCAAAAAGCACCTATATTTGGGGTTATTTTCGTCAGGTAATCATATATTTCTCTTTTAGGTTCTTTACCCATTTGATAGTCTCCTTTAGTTGCTTATTTTATGGTTCCCTACGCGGTTAGGACTCGTGTACTGGCGACTGCGTGTGGGTAGTGGCCTAAAACCACGCTGTCAGCCTCGTCTGGAGACATCCCGAGCTCCCCATCGGACGAATCAGCGTTGCGTTTTTTATACTCGTCCTTGGTTTCGATCTTAATTTTGCCGTGTTTGGTCACGGAATACAGTCGGTTTGTAAGCTGTTGAAAGAGACTTTTATTGTACTGTAGGAACATACGGTGGGCACGAACCTCTTTAGCAAACAAGCACCACGCTTCCGTGATTTTATTGTCGTATTTTTGCGACTCGTGCGCCGTGTTTTGGGAATAGAACTCGTGCATCTTCCTTCCCATGCGTCTTTGACTGCCGAGCATCCCTGCGGCCATCTCTCCCATGCCGGAAGTATCCACAACAAACGTACATTCGCTGTTACCCCATCCCAGATGTTCTTGCAGTACGACAGCCCTGTCTATGGTGGCGTTCGGGTCGGTGCGGCTGTAGGCTTCTAGCTTCAGCATGATATTTCCTGAGAATGTAGAGATTGAGTTTTTGTCTCCGCCGTATCGAGCCAAGTCGATGCCGATTTGTTTCCGAACCGGCCGCATCTTGACATTTACCGCCAGTGCCGCCGCTTTTGCCTCTGGTTTGGTGCACGCGAGGAGGTCGTTTTCGTTGATAAGCACTGACGGGTCGGTGTGCGGAAATTCCCCGAGCACGCGGACGCGGTAAACATCGGAATCCATGCCGAATTCCTCGGCGATTTCTTCATTTCGACGCTTGGAAAACCAAGGGGTTTCCGGTGTCTCTTCCCCATTCCAGTGTAGGCAGTGCCAAGGGTTGTCCAGTTGGGAATGGAAACAGTCGAAGAAGGAGCAAGTTCGTGTGTTCGGGTTTCCGATCTGGAGCCATAAGAAGGTACCTTCGGCGTTGGACATCGTTCCCTTGATCGTGTCCATGATTCCTCGTGCGATACCGGAGCTTTCTTCGCACAACATGAGCAGGTAGGGGTTATGGATTCCCTGAAACGCTTCTGGCCGGTTAGCGGTGGCAAGGTAGCACCCCCAGATGTCTTTACGACTTCCCATAATGCCGTACCCTGTGCCGGTGAAGTTGAAAAAGGAACTGATACGCGGGTCGCCTGATTGTATGCGTCCCTGAGCCTCTGAGAGCCATACGTTTTTACACTGCCGCATTGTCGGGGCTGTGACGACCGCGAGGCTCTTCGGATACTTGAGATTCCACCACGGCACGACTATGGCGTCGGCGGCGGTATTATGGACAACCAGATTTCTAGCCACGAAATTTCCATACTCTGGCACCTCTAAATCGTAGACGGGCGTGTTTGTCCTGTCTTGTGTGTTACTGACAACCCGCACCCAGTAAATATCGTTCGATGCCCACTTAGCGTGTTTGCCATCGTATCCTGTAGCCGATACGAGTTCTTTGAATTTTTTCCTGCTCAATAGAGAGTAGTTGCGCCCTCTCCACCCTTTTTCCCGCAGACGTGTCTTGGGGATACCTAATTCTTCCGCTATCTCGGTCATCGCTTTGTCGTCATAGGGAACAACGTCGGTGTTTGTGTTTTCTGGCTTACTCCAGATGTTCGTCAGATAGTTTACGTGTCCTTTTTTTATTTTATCAAACGAGTGGAAACCTTTAAGTATCTCCACGTAAAAGAGCACCAGAGATTCCCTGCCTGAGATACTTAGACGCCAAGAGTCAAATGTTTTCGTTCCCAATTTAACTTTTTTATACCTTTTCCTGCTGTGGATACCCCAAAAAAGTAGTGCTGTTTGCACATCGTCTATCAGCCCTTCACTGGCTAGGCAGATGCCTGCTCCATCCTTCTCAAAGTACCCGTCGCACAGCCACAAAGTAGCCAGTATCTCAGCCGCCCTGTCCTGCCGGATACTCCAAAATCTATCCGGCAATCTTTTGTGTTTGGCTAACGATCTTTTTGACCACCGAGACAACACATCGTTTGACGCTTTGTGGTGCACCCTTATGTCCCGAGCTTTGGAGGGCGACGAACTGTTGAGGTATGTCATCTCTAAAGAATTACAGCAGTGTAGGAAATCATCCAAACTATCGGAAGGTTCTTGCGTGAAACGAACTCCGTGCTTGGCTGTTGTTCCTCCGTCGCCAAGGATGTAGCCTACCCACCTTACTTCCTCGCTGGGTACTTCTTCAGTTCCTACCCATTGAAGGTTACGAGGCATGGCTACAAGGCATCCGTTAGTTATCTCAGACGCTTCTTGCCATCCCGAACTAGTATATACAGGGTGGTCGGTGCTGAGCCGTGTAGACTGCCCTGAATCTGTTCTAATTGTTGTGCATTTCTTGTATCCTGATGGGAAACACCTAGCACTTGCTGTGTGTGTTTTTTCTGTTGCCTCATCCATGCTCCAAACAAGAAGGTCTTCTCGCCCTATAAGGTCTCTGATTTTTTTAACTCCCTCGGACGTTAGTATTTCGGTATCTCCGTGAAGGCATTTCCCCGGCCCCTGCCCGGAGCGCACGGCAACGTTCGAGTACCCTTCTTGAACAGCGTCGAGGAGCTGTTTCTGTTGCCACGTCGGTTTAAAATCCAGATAGAAGCACCAAGCATAGATATCCTCAGTAATTTCTTTGTAGAAGTCGTGTAGGAAGTGCTTAGACTTAGAGGGCCGAAGGCCGAACATTTCGCCTTCTGACTGTCGCTTGTTTTCTATCCCGAACATGTGGTCTCCGTGCCTCTCTAGTGGTCGTTCAGTGCGCGTTGCGCGGACAGCTTGTTCAGTATCTCAATGGTGTCCATCAGCTCGTCTTGAAGCTCTTTAACGACGTACTCTTCGGCGAGTGTGATGTCACGGGGAGCTGTGTATATCTGTCCCTGCTTCAGTACTAGCCAGCCGCCCGGCGAGACGCGCTCTACGAGCTTCACGCTTGAGCAGGAGACCAGCACGGTCATGCTGGCCAGAAGCACGATAATCTTCGATTTGTTTTTCCAATTCTTCGATCTCATCTTCACACCTCTCGTACTCGTCGAGAACGATCCGACGAGATTTTATTTGCAATATCGTGTTCCAAGCCTTTAGAGCTTCGTGTAGTACGAGAAAAAAAGCCTTCATTATCGCTCCTCCGGCTCGGGCACAATACGCGGTACGGTTATTTCGCCAGTAGTTTGTTCAACCACGCAAGGATCTTGGCGATGATCGCGTCATCCTTGGTGTTTTTTGTGAACCGTGCGATGACTGCAAGCGTGGTCATAAGTCCTGCCGCGCCAGAAGCTATTGCGATGTAGTTTTCTTGAATCCATGCGATTGCATTCATAATGATCTCCTTTTCTATCCCGCTTTATTGCGGAAAATACAAAAACCGATTTGCTTTACGTGCTGGTAGCTATTCATGCGAAGGCTTTCGCGACTAAATAACCGATTGCTAGACCGAAGCACACAGCCGCAGATAATCTAATAAGCGAGAGGAGAAGATCCGCCATTATCTGAGATACTGTTTTATGGATTCTCAATGGATTGCCGCCTCTCTGTTTCTAGGTCAACGAGTCGCCCTTCCATGCGGTCAACCCGCTCGACAAACCAAGGTTGCGGGGATTCCTTTGGGATGGCGGCAATGATCTTGGCCAGTTCGGTGATTTTCTCGGTGAGCTTAATGCCATTCTGGACGGTGAACCGATTGGAAGCCGTCTCAGCCTTCCATATTTGCAGAGCACTCACAGAGTTGTCCATTTTCTCCTGCCGAGCCTGTAGAGCATTGATTGTTTCGGTGGTCGTTTGCTGAGTCACGGTCATGTTCCACAACAGGGCGAAGATCCACGCCGCACATCCTATGGCTAAAATCATTAAACCGTCGAGCAACCATCGCCCAACCAGTTTTGCTTTGTCACTTATCCGCCCGTTGCTTTGTGTTGTCATAATATTTCCATTTCTATGGCCCACTCGGGGCTAGGCTTTCGCCTGATTAAATTTCTACTGCGGGTAATCGTAAATTGCGTTCGTCAAGGGTCAGCCACTTGTCCTCTGGGTAGCCGTGCTCCCCCATAAATCCATCCCAGTCTGCTAGGTCGGCAGGTGTGACCCCATGTTGCCTCCATGCAGGGGCGTACATAGCCGCTAGGAGGATGATCGTGGTCTCACCTAGGTCTGTGGTCATGTGGGGGAACGTGAACTCCCTAAGCGTCTTCTGCTCGGTTACAGCCTCATCGCCTTCTATGACCTCACCCGTAGGTTTGCTACCCCACTTTGCACCTTCTGGAATCAAGGTGTCCATCATGTTGGTCGGAATCTCACAAAAGGCGTAGTAACGCACGTAGCCCGTTGAGCCAACCACTTTGAATCGTTCGTATTCTTCAATCATTACAGGTCTCCAAATTCAAGGCTGTTGGTGTAGCACACGTCGCCAATCCAGCGGATCATCTTGTCATATGACGTGAGTGTCCACTCATAAGCAATGCTCCAAGTCAACGCGTCGATAAAGAAGCCGTCTTCGCATTTTAAAACCACGTTGTTGGTGAAGTTCGCATGATCCGCAAAGTCCTCAAACGACTTGGCATCATAGTTTGCTTCGTCAGCAGACCAGAACGGCGTTAGCAGGAACTCATCGTTCTCCGCTTTCTGTTTAATGCTGTGTGGCCCATTGTTGTGCAGGATGCCAGCAGGATTCGTGATGGGGTTGCCTGCGACATCTGTTAGCCCAGAGGCTAATGCGGGCAGGTAATGCTCTGCTCCGCCCGTCAAAACGCCCGTTGCCCATGCGCTAGAGCTTGGAAGCGTCGAGCCGTAGAAGTTCTTTAAATCGTATGTCAGAACGCCGTCAATGCTAATGGTCGCCACATAGCCATCTACAACCGTAATTACACCGTCTACTGCGTTATCTACCGTGGCTGTTCCGGTACTGGTCACAGCGTGCGTGGTCAGCAGATCGGTTACGGCTATTGATGTGTCGTCTACATCTAGCAGAACCTTACTCCCACCTTCCCCTGCGAAGGGGTGGCTTACGTCTTGGGTTCCTGACCATACAGCGTCTAGATCTGCCGTGGCGATCGTTCCGTCGTTCCCGTTGTCGCTGATGTCGTAGGCTTTGTCGCCTGATTTTTCGGTGAGGGGTAGGTGAATAGAAGATGCGAACGAGCAGTCACCGTCCATACATGATGCAATTTCGGTCGGGGTCAACGCTTGTGGAATAGCACGAACACCGGCCATAGAACCAGCCCAATAACGCCCAGACGGGGCACTAGCGGAAACGCCTAATATGAATTTAGTGAAGGCCGCTGACCCCAGAGTTCCCGTGGAGTTCTCTGACGTTGAAAGAACAGCGTCTTTGTATATGTAGGTTTTAGCTCCATCCCAAACGCAAGAAATGTGATGCCAGTTTGTGTCGGTGAAGAATCCGCTTTTCTGAGTAGTGCCATCCCCAATTCCGTTATGCCTAAACAGTAAAGTCGTTCCACTATGTCTGATATAGCAATCCGTATTCCCTGCTTCTATAATCCACGCCTGCTCGCTTACTGCGGCGGGCTTTGCCCACACCATAATTGTAAAATTAGAGGTCGGTTTGCCCGATAACGCTCCGACGTTAACTTTGTCACCGCTCCCATCAAGCGTCAGGCACGGCGACTCCACATAGTCCCCATCAAGCCCGTTCTTGTCTACCGCCGTGCTGGGGGACAGGAAGCTGTAGAGCCATTGCAGGGGGGAGAGGGATAGGGGAGAGAAGACTCCTGTCGTGTGCAGACCGGAGAATGCCGTAAGGAGTTTCCCGAAGGAGAGTCCCGAGTTAAATCCTAGACGGCCCACGTTAGCCTCCTTTTTGCTCGACCATCACCTTGACAACCACGTCGGCTTCGGAAGCCAGCAGGTAGGTGTTGCTCACGTTGAAATCCTTATAGGAGATGGAAGCCGGTTCGGTGATGGGCGAGAGCGTGATCCCTGCCGTTTCGTCTTCACTCAGCACGTCCACCGTGCCTGTAGCCTCGGGGTCGATCTGAATGATGAGCCCTGCGCATCTGTCGTTGTCGTTTGGAAAAACGTGCGGAATATCCGCCGCTTCCATGAGAGTTTTAAGGTCTGTCGCCGCGATTCCGGCCTTTACGATAACAGTAAACATGGGCTTCTCCTTGGTTCGGTTAATAGAAGGGTGTCAGATTGCCACTCCTCGCCCTGCTCGTCAACCCTTTTCCTACTCGTCCTCCTCCGCTTCGTACTTCGCACTGGAAATGGCCGCGTCTCTTAACGCCGCTAAACCCTCGTTTTCTTCGTTGGCGGTAAGCCCGAACAACTGCGCCTTGAGTTTCAGGGTAGCGAGTTCCGCGCGGGGGTCGTCGGCAAGGTCGCACTTCTCGGCGATGGCGTCGATCTGTTTGATGAGGATAGCCTTCTCGACTTCTGCCGATTCGTTGTAAAGTAGTGGGCCGATGCTCTTCGCGGTCTTCACGATGTCGAGAGCCTCGAACCGTGTGTATCCGAAATAGTCCTGCATGTACTGCTCGGTCGAGCGCACGGACATCTGCATGAGCTTATCGTAAATCAGGAGCACGAGCTCCTCTTCGTACATGACGAGTTCATCCCGCGTCGGCCACGCCACTCGCGCAATGGTAGGGTTCAGTAGCCCCGCTAATCCGTACTCCCCGCTCCACGGCTCCTGCGGCGCACCGTGATGTATCCCCACCTGTTCCGATAACACTGTCATCGCTTCACAGTACAGTATCAGGGGCATGTCCTTGGCGACGGAGTACTCGTCGGGGACGGCACGCGACAGCCTCCACCCCCAGATCCCCTCGGGTGTTTGCACAGGATAAAGATGGTCGGGGATTGGAGGCGGGAGGGTGGTGACTCCTTTAAAACCACGGTACCCGTCGTTCGTGTTAAACGTGTATCGGTCGCGCCCTGTCTCTGTCTTCAGTAAAATGTTCCGCGCACCTCGCATGCCTGTGAGAAATCCCGACTGCGCTAGTTTCTGGGGGAGTGCCCACTGGTTCACGCCCGTGTTCCCGACGTTGAGTCCCAGCACGTTCTGTAGCATCTCGTAGCCGGTTAGTATCCCCCTCACCCGCGCCATCTGCCGCAGTAGTCGGTACGCCACCCGTATTCTGTAACCCTTTGTGTCGGAGAGGGTAAGCGTTCCTGCGGCGAGGAGCTTTTCGAGTTTTTGTGCCTTGGTGTGCCTGCTGGCTTTGTTCAACAGTGCTTGGTGTTGGATCTCGCCGGGGGTCGCGGGGGGAAATATCCCTGTCGCTCGCTCGCGCCGTACAGTTGACGGGAGGGACTCGTCCGCCCTCGCGCCGGAGAGATGCGACGGGAAGTTACCGGACGCCGCTTCTTCGATTGTCAGCCCGTGGGCGTACCGCGCTTGCGCCACGGCTCGGGAATACAGGTCTTCAGGGTCGAGTAGAATACTCTCTTCCGCCGTGGCGAACGTCACCGCACTCGGCTCTAGTTTTAATAGGTCGGTCGTCATAGGTTCAAGGGGTCTCCCGTTTATTTTTCCGGTGCCACTGTTACACGTCGCCTCCCTTTTAGTAAAGGAAAAAGTTACCCACTACGCGTAGCGTCCCCGATATTTTTCGACTGTGAAGGGGGTCGTTCTATTTCCAGATAAGGGGGCATATTTAAAGTAGACTGTTTTCGAGTGGTTCGTTTAAAAAATCCCCCCGTGAAATTTTGAGCCCGAGAAATTGCCCCCGTGAAATTTTGAGCCCGAATAAAAATCGACCTTCGAGGTTTGCGGGGGGGAAGTGCACCCGCGCCCGGATGCTCCACGTAGCCGCTATCTCTTACACGTAGCCGCTATCTCTTACACGCCCGCCCCGCCCGCCCGATTAAAACAGATTTGAAAACATAATATTGACACGTTACTCTTTATCTGTTACGCGTGCCCGCGTTCCTATAAGCGCGGGCCGGTATACGCGGGCCGGTATAGGATACAGGATACAGCGGGCCGGTATAGGATACAGGATACAGCGGGCCGGTATAGGATACAGGATACGCGGGCCGGTATACGCGGGCCGGTATACGCGGGCCGGTATAGGATACAGGATACAGCGGGCCGGTATACGCGGGCCGGTATAGGATACAGGATACAGCGGGCCGGTATAGGATACAGGATACGCGGGCCCCGTGATCGTACCTTTTACATTTTTAAAAACTAGGCCTGATTTGAAGATCACGAAAAAAGGCCGGGTTGCTCTTGTAAATTTAAAAAACACTACTTTTCGGGATATAGGGGGGAAAATACGGTTTACGCTTGTATTTTTAAAAAAGGGCCCTTTTTTGAAGATCAATATAATGACCCCTTCACAATTCCAAATAACCACGTATTTTTAATTTTACACAATCTTAAAAGGTAACTAATATATATTTGAAAACTTTTAATATATACCATATAACCCATAGTGGTATATATAAAACATATTTGAGTTAAATAGTTTTTCGCGCTCGATCGCCACAATTCCGGATACCCGGCACTTTTTAAATTTACAAGCCGATATTCCCTTTTATCTTTGTAAGTGTTTCATTTTAGCTTTTTATATATACCATAGGAATCAGCACTATCCGTCTATAGCGCTCTATTTTTAAAAAACAAAAGAAAATTGAAAAAGAGGGTTGACATATAGATGGGGCGTGCTAAATTGACATTATGAAAACAGCCCAAAACAGAAACCAACCAAAAGGAGTCAAGATTATGCGAGAGTCAATAGAAATAGTTAAACTAGCGCCAAGCCGCTACGAAGTGCAGATAGTTAAAGATGACCCTAAATTTGATAAGAGCTACAGCATAGCGGGCGAATACAAAACCCTCTCTATTGCTATCAGTACCGCAAAGCGTATTGCAAAAAGAAATGGCGGAATGATAATAGGCAGGCCGTCCACAGCAAACGAAAAGAGAGCCGCAAAGAGGATTGCCTAACCATGTTCAAGACAGAAACCAAACCAAAGGAGAACATCATGACAATTAGAACGCTCAAAGCAATCAATAAGAAAACCGGAGAAACGAAATCATTCTGTGATTGTGATTGCAACAGACTGATAAAGCGGCGGGATGAGTTCATATCCGACATGACAGATCGCGGGGAATACTGGACTTACGCCCCAGTCTCTATTGTATCGGGAATCTAAAAACCCGCCCACGCAAGGGGCAAAGTAAACGCATAAAGGGGAAAAGATGAAACGTGAATCTGAACTCATAAACGAGCTAATAGTAATAATCGTATCGGCTGTAATCGTAGCACTAATCATTGCTGTAAAAACAGCGTAAAGAATAAAGGGGAAAAAATGAAAGCACCTACAGAAGCACTTAATAAGAAAATAAACGAGCTTGCAACTCTATGTAATAACATTAGCACCTACCTTTCCGGGTGCCATAGCGAAAACGAACAAACAGCCGCACTTATAAAGAGTATAGTCACTAGGCTTTGGGATGAATTAGACACTATCCCAGAAAAGTAATTAAACGAAAAAAAGGGGAAAAGATGACACTTGAAAAACAGATTATGAGAGAAGAATTAACCATGTTGAAAGAAGAACTAAAAGAAGCGGTTGCGCTATACCGCCGCGAGCCTAACGACTGGAATGGAGAGTCCGTTTCCGATTTACGCGAGGAAATCGCAAAGCTAGCACGCTAACCGGTTCGCCCCACGCAAGGGGCAAAGTAAACGAAAAAAGGGGAAAAGATGACACTTGAAAAACAGATTAGAAACGCATACGAGAAAGCCTATGGGGTCAAAACAGTTGACTATGAAGGCGAAATTTCCAAAGAAAAAAATACAATCGCCGTCGAAATTTGCGAAGATGGAACGGTTTTTGAACATGAGAAAGGTGGCGTTTCTTACGTTAAAATAATAATTTAAAATGAGATTCAACTAAAAGGGGAAAAGATGAAAGCCACGAAATTAAAGTACCTAACAGATAAAAACGGAAAAGAGCCTTTCTTTTCAGACTTGAAAGAAAAAGGGCGTATAGTAACAGAGCCACTTCATTGTCACACTGCCGGACTTATGCAAACTTCGACAGGATACGGTTCAAAACTAGCTACGCCCTACAAAATAAATGACTGTAACAGACTGAAAAGAATTTACGCCATTTGTTACAGCAACGCTTCCAGTTTATATATTTTCCGCAAAGACAAGCGCGTCTTTATCCATAGCTAACAGCATAAAGAAAGAAGGGGAAAAGAAACCATGAAAACGAAACTAGAAAAACAGGCCAAAGGGGAAAAGATGACAAAGACAGAATCAAGAATATCAACAGGGAAAAATGATTATCTCTCTATCACCTTGCGGGGGAAGTTCGCGGCAGAATACAAATTCGACTTCATACTCTTGAAATGTTTTGTTTGCATTGGAGCAGATTTGTTTCCCTCAGCAATCCACGAATACACCGACAAGCAAGATATGTTTGCCGACATTGAAAAACTACGCAACGCATAAAGGGGAAAAGATGAAAGCCACGAAAACGCGCTACAAGAAAATTGATCTATACGTTTACAATCCTGTTACAAAACAATTTGCATACTACGCATCCACTACATGGCACGGGACACGCAAGAGCGCAAAAAGGATGCTAGTTGATAAACTAATGATTAAGCCGGAACACGTCAAAGCATCAGTGGCATAAACCCGAAAAGGAAAAGAAACCATGAAACCGAAAAAAAGAAACACGCCCGGCACGTACAAAACCCCTTCGATCTTCACCCTCTTAAAAGAGTATTTTAAAGAGTACCGCGCCCGGCACGCCCGAAACATTTAAAACAGACTGAAACCCCGAAACATTTAAAACAGACTGAAACCCCGAAACCCCATAGAAGGAAAAGAAACCATGAAAACGAAAAAAAGCAAAATAGAACAAGCTACAGTAGAAACATACTTGCCGATATTTCCCGGATTTTACGGTACACTATACGGCGCGGAGGATTCCGACGACGAAGAGCAGGCGATAAACGGCCTGTTAGAGCCCGCGGGATTTGCGCCCTCTCAAATAAACCCACTCTCAAAGGCTGTTTTCGACTTTGGAAGCGGCGCTGTAGAATTCGACTATTCCACATACTACCGCGATTATCTGGAAGAAATATCGGAAACCGTAGCGGCGGAATTGGAAGGTGTGCCGGGTTTCGTTTCTATGGAACTACAAGGAATGAGGAGCCCGAAAGAATACAATTTTGCAAATGATTCCGGCGACGTTATTTTAAACCTATCAAATGAAAGGGCCTTTCGGGCGTGGATTTTAAAACAGTGCCGAATTGATCGTGCCGGGTTTGCGGAATACATACGGAAAAAATACACGTCTCGAAGCGGTTTTATGTCTTTTTATTCCAGTGACTCGAAAGACTGGATAAATGACATACGGGCCGGGCTCGACGAATTAGACGGGCACAAACTAGGCAGACTGTTAGACTATTATTTTTCCGAAATATCGGAGTTTGACGACTGGGCACTTTACGAAACAGCAGAAAAGCCTTACTTGTCGGAATACATGAGTGGGCCGGTAGTCGATATTTTTGAGAAGGAAATGGGAAACCTACCGGAAAAGGTTTCCGGTATACTCGAAAGCATAAACGCGGGCCGGGAACAATTGAAAGCGTACGCGGAAAAGATGCCTTGTAACGCGGCAGCCCGCCAAGAGACCGGGCTAATCAAAAACGAAACGAAACTTTATAAGGCGGCAGTCGAAACACTTATAGAAGCGTAAAACAGACTCCAAACCCCGAAAAGGAAAAAGAAACCATGAAAGCAACATTTAAGAAAATCGGAACAGACTACTTGCCCGCCATTAAGCACAAAAGCGGCAGACTTGAAACCCTTCACGGAGACGCGCTAGCTACTACCGCAACGGCTACGAAGTACGCTCAGTTTGAAATAAACGAGCGTAGCCGGCGGCACGCTAAAGCAACCCCGGCACCCGTGGAAACGGCCCCGGCCCCGGCTTGGATAACTCCAAACCAATTCGCGGCACTATGCGACGAATACCTTATTCTTCCAGCCTTGGCACTCGAAAACGAGACTGTAAAAGGTGCCGTGCATCAAAAAGATTTAGACGCTTTGAAAGAAGCACTTGCAACTGAATTCTAAACAGACTCCAAACCCCGAAAAGGAAAAGAAACCATGAAAGCAACATGCCTAAATATCACACGAGACCGCAACGGAAACAAAACCGTTTCTTTCAAGTCATGCACCGGAAAGCGCGGTTTTTCTATCCAGACTAGCGGCAACACGCCCGGCCTTAACAGACTGCCAACCGGGGAAACTATCGCGGCACATTCCCGCGTCGAATTGTGGAAAGAATTTCTGGAATATGTCCGGGACTTTGGCACCGCCCGGCAGAAAAGTTTTTTCGAACTGACCGACATTTAAAAACACAAACCAATACGCGCCGGGCGTATCCCGGCAGAAAAGGAAACCACATGAGCCGCTCAATAAGCTACATAGTAACGTTTAACAATAACAAAACGAAAATGATAGCGGGACTGTTTAACCCGCACGGGGCGGAACACTTCACATCCCATTTTAACGGGGCGGAACAGACCGCCTTTGTAAAAAAGATCACAACTTTTGAGACTGGAAACTTGAAAAGCATAAAATCCCGCCGGTTAGGGTTCAATGCTTCATGCTGTGACTCTAAAAAACCGCATTTAGGCGGTATTGAACTTTTGGAATATAAATTTCCCGCGTTCCGTGGGACATTAGACAAAGTGTTTCAGGCTGTAAACGAGTTTCGGGGCAACTCATGACTCTCTTACAGGCAACGGCCCGCGCCCGCGCCCTTGCGCCGTCTAACGGGTACGCGCTAGCAATACATATAGCCGCAAACGAAAGCGGCTACAGCACGGGGAAAATAAGCGCGGAACTTCGTAAAGGCCGCAAGCGTAAAAAGTACGATTGCAAACCCGCGCCGGGCGTGCAGCAGTGGAAACCGTACGCGGATTAGACTGAAACCCCGAAACATTTAAAACAGACTGAAACCCCGAAACATTTAAAACAGACTGAAACCCCGAAAAGGAAAAGAAACCATGAAACCGAAGCCACTTACAAGCCGGGACTATAACGTAGCGTTTAAGATCTATATGGAAACCCTCAAAAAATTGAAACACAAAGACACGAGAGAAAACCGCGCGGCATTCGGCAAGGCATCCCGCGAATGTTCACGAGTTGCGGCCGTGTGCTTTGCGCCTATACCCTTTTAAAACAGACTAAAACCCCGAAACATTTAAAACAGACTGAACCCCCGAAACCCCGAAACATTTAAAACAGACTGAACCCCCGAAACCCCGAAAGGAAACGAAACCATGAAAACGAATACACCTATCAGCACACCCGCCGAAACACTCGACCTATCAGAAACCACGTACCCCGGCCAGCGTACCCGCCCCGCCGAAGATGTAGAAAATACCGAGATTCTTAAATGGGCAAGCGAAGCCGGGCCGCGACAGACTGCCGACGTAAAAAAAGCCTTCGGTAAGGTACTCGGGGCCGGAAGCGGCACGCGGGTCCTGTCCTCGTGGCCCGACGGCTCAGAACATGAGAGCGTACAGTATATCATGGGATGCCCGACCGACGAGGAACAGACACACAAAAACAAACAGACTGACGCGCTCAATGTTTTACACGCGGCGCACGGCGGGAAAATCACGCGGGAAAATTGCCGCGCCCTCATAGCCGCCGCGCTAGAACTAATCCCAACCCTTAGAGACTGCCAACCGGTACGCGACGAGCGCAAGAGCATAGAGCAACACGCGACGGAAGCCGAAGAGCGGAAAGCCGCGCAGGAAAAGAGGGAAGAAAAACAGGCAGAAGAAAAAGCGAAAAAATGGGCGGAAGAGGAGACCGCCGCGCTTGATTACCCCTACCTTTCCCGCGTAGGGGGGAGCGGGGGCGGAAAAGATGCCGCTAAAAATATAAGACTGACCTTGAAAAAGGAGTTTCCCGGTATTCGTTTCTCGGTAACTTCTGACTATTCTAGAGTTCAAATAAACTGGAACGACGGCCCGACCGCCGACCAAGTCGAAGCCTTCACAAATAACTTTAAAGAAGGACACTTTGACGGGATGACAGACAGTTACAACTACAACTCGACCGCGTTTAACGACGCTTTTGGGGGATGTCGATACATTTTCACGAGCCGAAACACGCGGGAGCTTCTGCAGACTGTAAAAGCCGCACTTCCAGAAATGGGCAACCTCGACGACTGGGAAACGGAACAACATAAAAACCGGAAAGCGCGGGAGCTGATTAGTAAAACAGACTTGACCGGAAAAGGTGCCTTTCTCGCAGTGATCGACCCCGAAGAGGGGACGGGGTGCCACGTTGTAGAGCTCGCGCTAAAGTTTGAAGAGACCACGGCACCCGCGACCGACGCCGCCCGTCAAACGCCCGCCACGGGGCCGGTGACTATCGAAGAGCACACACACACGAAAAAAGGCTTTCAGATGTGGCTTGTGAGACTATCCGACCGCGTAGAGCGCGACGAGTTCCAAGCACTCAAAAGCACCGCGCAGGGGCTGGGGGGTTGGTACTCTCGCAAGTGGGGCACGACCCCCGCAGGCTTCGCGTTTAAGACTCCCGAAGCCGCGCAGACTTTCGCGGACGGCATCGCGGGCACCGACCCCGAGCCGACGGGCACCGACGCGCCGCCGACAGACTCCAAAGCCGAAGCAATCCCAGCACCTTACAACGTCCAGAGTGCCGACTACACGCCCGAGGAGAAAGAAGTCAAAGCGAGAACCGTGGGACAACTGCCGCACCCTCTACGCCTTCCGGCCCTCGCGGACATCGGGCGGGCTATCGGAACGGAAAAGGAAATAAAGTTCGGCTGGTGGCTGTCTATGAGTCTCGACCTCACACGGGGCGAAGAGGACGGGCACCCGCTCAAAGAGTACATGAGGACGACCGGCGACAATCTGCCGCTCTCGCTTCTCAACTGGAAGCCGGAGCCGGAGCCGGAGCCGGAACCCTACGGCACCGACCCGCACGAAACAACAGACTGCGACACGCCCCGCCCAAACTCAGCCGCTAACAGTGCCGAGAAGCTCCGCGCCATGGCCGACCGCCTGACTTCCCAGATCGAAGATAAAACCCGCGACATGACCCAGATCCCGACGCCCAAGCGCAATTTAGAATATAAGGCGCGGATGATCGAAGGGCACCACCTCGAACGGGTACAGACTGCCGCGCGGGTTCTGGCCGACGGTCTCGAAGCGGGCACCCTCCCGCCTATCTTGCAGACCGTCCGAACGAAAAAGGACTTGCTCAAATACACGGAGACACGTTCCGACATGTCCGGGGGTTATTATTCCATTGTTGACACCGGCGAGTTTTCCGACACGTCACCGGCGGCGGTAGCGTTACTGACTCTCCTCAAAGAGGCCAGCGACCCCGAAGCGGAAGCGGCACGGAAAAAGGAGACTGAATTAAAGAATAAAATTCTGAACCTCACGGGGCAGAAAATCCCCGGATTCTTCCCGACGCCGTGCGCCGTAGCGGAGAAAATGCTCGACGCCCTCGACATTCAAGAAGGGGAGACTGTTCTTGAGCCTTCCGCCGGTACCGGGAACCTAGCAGAACGAGCCCGAGACGCGGGAGGGGTCGTGACGTGTGTAGAAATACGCCCGAGCCTGTGCGAGATCCTAGAACTAAAAGGGTTCATTACTTTCTGCGAAGATTTTACAAACCCCAACGGGGAAGATACTGGAATCTCTCGATTCGATAAAGCGATAATGAACCCGCCCTTTGAAAAGGGACAGGATGCCGACCACATCCGCGCCGCTTACCACTGCCTTAAAGACGGCGGACGGCTCGCGGCTATCGCTGGGGAAGGTATTTTCTTCCGCACTGACTCGAAGGCTACCGCCTTCCGCGACTGGCTCGAAGAGGTAGGCGGCACGTCGGAACAACTCCCGGCGGGGTCGTTCCAAGGTACCGGCGAAGTATCCCAGACCGGTACAGATACGCGCCTCGTCATCATTACACGCTAACCCACTACCGCGCCGGGCGGACTCCCGGCAGAAAGCGGAACCATGAAAGAAAAACTAATTATGTTACTGCAAGTTGTAGCGGGCACGATAATCATAGCCGCGCTCGCGGGCTCTGTCGGCCCGATATATGACGCGGTGCAGGCGTTCATTAAATAAAAGGAGACTGAAAATATGAACGTAAATTTAAAAGGGTTAGCGGCTGACGCGTGGTTCAACGAGATACCGCTTGACGATCCGTACGCCCCGTGCCCGTGCGGATGCGGTAAGAAATGGAAGTTCATAAAGGCTGACTACGAAGAACACGAGGCCCGATTTATCAAGGCTTTTATCTTAAACGAAACCAAATAAAAGGAGACTGAAACCATGGAAAAACCACCCGGAGTAATCATCGCACCCGTCCCCAAGGGGCACGCCCGAAGGAGACTGACCAGCTTTATAAGGCAGGCCGCGCTCCTCGGGCTACTCTTCGCCGTGGCGGGCACATTCGCCGCCGTCGCACTCAAAACGTTAATCAGTAAATAAGGAGACTGGAAACATGGAAAAAGTAACATTCAAAGAAGTACAAATCGGAGAAACCTACAGACTGCGTGCGGACGGCTGTTCCTACAAAAAGAACGGCCCCAACACGGGACTAATCCAAGGCAAGGCACGAGAAGAGGAGTACGGCGTCCGTCAATCGAAAGAGGTGTGCGTAAAGACACCAAGCGTCATCCACCTAAAGAAAACGAACTTCAGGCTTGTTTCCAACGGGGAAAAGTTCTGGACTCCGTTCGGCAATCACTTCAGACGATACACCAAGGGATCGCCCGACGAAGCACGCAACGACGCTACAGGCACGATCACACGTTTTGATGCCCATAGAACAGTGCACGTTAGTCAGCTTCCTACAAAGGTCGTCGAGCTCCCCGCCCCGAAAAAGGTAAAGGAAAAGCCCGTCGTGACTGTGGCCTTTGAAGGCTTCCAGTTCCGGGAGGGCAAGGTAGGCGGCGAGACTATCGAAAACATCGAGACGTTGATTAAGACGCTCCAGAAAAAACGCCGACTGTACAAGCGGTTCGCCCTCCTGCACGGATGGATGCCCTACAAGTAAACGAATCAGAGGGAGAGGGGCGATCCCCTCCCTCGTAACCCTCCAAGGAGACACTGACCATGAAAAACTACCGACCCAACGACGACGAGCCCGCCCCGCACTTCGAGAAGATCAAAAGCCACAAGCACCAGCACGGGAAACACGAACGCCTGAACAAGGACACACGCGCCCGCAGACTCGAACGCATCCGAATTAAAGAGGACATACAATAAGACCTTGACGTACAGAAAAATGTAAAGTAAAAGGGATAGGAAATTAGAGGAGACTGAAAATGAAAAAGAAAACGTATTACGCGAACAACGGGGCCGTCGCGGAGGTAGAAACAACTGAAACAACGGAGACTGAAAAAGGGGAACCGATTAGCCAGAAAGTTTACGACGCCCTGCATGCCTTTTACAGGGTGGGCAACGCAGACCCTCGATACCTCTACCTCGGGTACTTAGAAGCCGAACAGTTAAGGGCGCACGTGGCGTTCGTACTACAGGAAGACGCCGCCTTCCTGAGCGGGGGGAAGTACGAGGGCATGGAAGTGATGTGCGTGAGCACCATCAGCCACTTGTCTATCGGCGGGGTAAAAGAGAAGGAGACTGCCTAATGAACAAGAAAAAAATACATGAATTATCGGAACGGCTGAAGGAGTTGAAGGAGAGCCACGCGTACTTAGAATTTATGGCACCGTCTAAAGACATGTGCGTCGCCCTCTCTGCCCTTGAGAATAACATCATCACCACCACGAAGGAGCTGTATAAGGCTCAGGATGTGGACTACTTCCCTACCGCTATCGAGGACGGCGGGGTCGTTATGTACTTATTGTTCCGTAAAGGGGGCTTAGAGCCCGTCGTCGCGCGACTCGACCCATCCGTCGCGGCAACCATCAAAGAGGCCAAAATCACGCTATTCGCGTCCTCTTCAGGGCGTTCGTGGTTCCTCGCCGCTAAGGAGACGGATGGAACGGTGTTCCGCGTAGCCCGTACGGTGAAAGGGATAACCGACCCCGACAAGATCGTACTTCCCAAAAACGAGGACGTGTTCGATTGCCGCCTTAAAAATCTCGAAGAAACCACACGCTCGGATGCGACTCGTAAGAGGGTAGACGAAAACGGCGATAGAGAGAACGGCATCCAGAAAGTCGGGGAGAAGTACCGCGTAAACGTGTACGTCCCCGACCGGGGCTGTGCGGTGTACGGGGGGCTACACGGAGACATCAAGGACGCTCGGGAAGCTCGGGACGGTATTTTAGACAAGGAGAGAGCAGACCACCGACCAAAGAACAAAGGGAGAAACCAATGAGCGACAAAAAGACACCCAATAGCCTCGATGAACTGGTTAGCATGCCTGTTGTGAAAGTGAATCACGGCAAAGCATTCGGGAACAAAGATTGGTTCACCTATTACTGTGGATCGTGCAAAAAACAACTTGATTCAACTCACATGCGCAAACCTTGCTCTTGTGGCGTTGTTGCCGTGTGGAATGCTAACGTTTGAGTTGACTTTCCGAAGGAGGAAACTATGAAAGAAAAAACGAGCGTTACTGAGGTAAAGTCCAATTCCTTGTTGGATTTGTGGAGTTGCCGAATCGAACAGTACCAAGTTAAAAGGAGAGATGCCTCTTCATCTTCTGTACAGCGTCAATACACAATCAGGATTCGTGAAATACAGAAGTGCATATCGGAGCTGAACAAATACAACGCCTGAAATGAGGGGCGGGTAATCCCGTACTCTCTATTTCTTTGTTCGATTCTTAATTACGGAGGAAATGAAAATGAAACTTATGCAAGGCGATTGCCTAGAACGAATGAAAGAAATTGAGAGTGGATCAGTTGACATGGTGCTAACCGACCCGCCCTACGGAACCACGGCCTGCAAATGGGATTCTGTTATCCCGCTTGAGGCGATGTGGGAGCAGCTTAAGCGCGTTATCAAGCCGAACGGTGCTATAGTGATGACTGCGAGCCAGCCTTTTACGACGACGCTAATCGCATCCAACATGAAGATGTTTAAGTATTGTTGGGTGTGGGAAAAAAGCAAGGGTTGCAACTTTACTCACGCCAAGAATATGCCTATTAAATTCACAGAGGATGTCTGCGTGTTCTCGCCTGCGCCCATAGGGCATAAAGTTCAATTAAAAGAACGCAGAATGTCGTACAATCCGCAGGGGCTTGTTCGTGTCGATAAGAAATGGAGCAGACCAAGGAAATACGAGAACGGGCATAAACTCAAGCGAGATTCCCATAAGCTAGAACGAACCATTGAGTTTGAGAACTACCCCAGAAATCTAATCAAGTTCACCAATTCAGATAATAGGGAGCGAGGTTTGCACCCAACCCAAAAGCCCGTTGCCCTAATGGAGTATCTAATCAAGACATACACCAACGATGGCGAGACAGTGCTGGACTTCACAATGGGAAGCGGTACAACGGGGGTTGCTTGTGCGAACCTGAACAGAGGCTTCATCGGGATTGAAAAGGACTTGGACTATTTCGATATTGCACAAGAGCGAATCGAGAAGGCTCATAAGCAACTGGCGCAAGCTCAATGGGAGTTTGAAGCAGTTAAATCGAACAGTTAGTTGTATGGATTCGTTCCGTCCAACGATATAGCGTGAGTTTCGGTGCTCACAAACTAAACTAAAATACAGGGCGTTGTCACCGTAAATTCTACGCTCTGGTTAGGTGTTTTATGAATAAACGAGAACTTGAAATGAGGACTAAGAACCTTCACTCAGACTACGAGATGAAGGAGGCTCTTCACTACGGCCTTGGCCTTTGGCCTGTGCATCGGGAAACGGGGGAGGTTTGCGACTGCAAAATGGAATGGAACGAAGATGGAACAACGCTGTCTTGCCCTGTGTGTGGACTGGATGGCACCTAACAG
>Ga0208900_1000076_pt1 | contig 57963 bp, 26 predicted proteins | sample AntAceMetag02UKK_FD_184763 | JGI IMG/M metagenome (GOLD analysis project Ga0208900, IMG submission 184763) | Saline lake microbial communities from Ace Lake, Antarctica - Antarctic Ace Lake Metagenome 02UKK (SPAdes) (version 2) | ecosystem: Environmental > Aquatic > Non-marine Saline and... | reverse complement strand
CTCCTTCCACATCATCAATATCAACCACTTCACTCTGTAGCTTTTCCAGTTGTTTACGGCGGTATTCCAGATCGTTCATTTTGCCGGAGTCGCTAAATTCAATCACATTCTCTTCGCCGGTGGCTGAGATATCAAGCAAAACCATTCGGCCGGAAACCCGGGCTTCAAGGTTGATATATTCATCCAGCTCCAAATTGGGCCAGAAATTCACCAGCTGGATTTTATCGTTCCTGGAGCCCAGTCGGTCAACACGCCCGAAACGCTGAATGATGCGAACCGGATTCCAGTGGATATCATAGTTGATGAGGTAGTCACAATCTTGCAAATTTTGACCTTCGGAAATACAGTCTGTGGCAATGAGAAGGTCTATTTCTGCCGTCAGGGACGAATCAATTTTATTACGCTCTTTTGAGAGGGGTGAAAATGAAGTGATGATTGAGGCCAGGTCTTTTCGTATGCCCGGCATCTCGGTTTTATTTTCACCTGAGCCGGTCACCAGGGCTGCATAAATCCCAAGTTCTCTGTTCGCCCATTTTGCTGTATGCTCGTAGAGATATTTTGCTGTATCAGCAAATGCGGTAAAGATAAGGATTTTTTTATTTTTGGGGTTCATGGGATGGGTCACTTTGTACTGAATTAACTCTTTGAGTTGCTTGAGCTTTTCATCCTGTGGCGCTTTCACTGCCTGTGCCCATGAAATCAGCCGTTCCAGAATTTCCCGGTCTTCTTCAAGCTCTTGTTTCCAGCGGATGGTGTCCATATCCTGAACAAGTACCTTGACCTTTTTTCCCACCACAAAGGGGGAAAAGGCATCGTCTTCAATTTCGATTTTTTCGATATCCAGCTCTTCTACGGCTGCATTGTTGTCGTGGTCGGCAATTTTCTGGATAAATCCATTCACTACGCCGAGAAGTTTTTCCAAAGTCATGGTGAAAGAATTGATGGAGCTTTCCATGCGCTTGAAAAGGTTCACCCGTATTAAGTGGATCAAGCTCTGTTCGCGGTCAATATGCCTGAATACGGAGCCCCCCGCAACTTTCCTGTCATATTTCCGACTGTACTCTTCTGCCTTGTGCGGCAGTATGTATTTCAGCGGCGCATAGGCACTCAGGTTTAACAGACGGATCTGTCTATTGATGGTTTCAAGGGCCGGAAAACATCCATCGGTATCAATATCGGTTTTGATATTGACCGGTCGGAGCCTTTCCGGGAATTTTCCTATTTCGGTGACATCGTAGTATTTTTCAATATGCTTTCTGGAACGGGCAATTGTCAGGAGATCCAGGAGTTTGAAGTAACCAAAATTTAAGGTTTCAAGTAGTGACTCAGTGGTTCTTTCCTTATCATCTTGCTTCAACCATTCATTAAAACGGGTTTGGGCCATTTTAAGAGTATGCTCAATGCTGACAACTCCGTTTGACTTTAATGCGTCATCTTTTGCTTCAACAATAAACGCCACCTGGTTTTTCAGGTCGTTCATCCGGTTGTTTACAGGAGTCGCCGAGAGCATAAGGACTTTTGTCTTTACGCCCGCTTTTATTATATCATTCATTAATTTTGAATAGCGGGTCAGCGAGTCATCTTTCCGTGATGGGTTATTTCTGAAGTTGTGAGATTCATCAATAACCACCAGATCATAGTTGCCCCAATTCAGGGTTTCCAGATTGATCTCACCGGACATACCACGCAACCGGGTCAGGTCGGTGTGGTTTAAAACATCATAATTGAATCTGTCCGAGACCATGATATTTCGTTTGTCATTTACAGTATATATGGTCCAGTTTTCCCTTAGCTTTTTAGGGCATAGAACCAGAACTCTGTCGTTGCGGAGCTCATAATATTTAATGATTGCAAGGGCTTCAAATGTTTTTCCCAGCCCCACGCTGTCCGCAATGATACAGCCGTTATAGCGCTCAATTTTATCAATGGCTCCGAGGACCCCATCTCGCTGGAATTCATAAAGCTTTTGCCAGACCTGCGAACTTTTAATTCCGGTTTGGGTCTTGATGATCTTGTTTTCATCAAGTTCACCAATAACATCCCGAAAAATATTGTAGAGGGTCAGAAAATAAATTTGTTGGGGGGTTTTATCTGAATAGATAAGAGCCAAGGTGTTTTGCAGGTTTTTGGTAAAAGCATCACTATTTTGTCCAGATAGCCAGAGATCATCAAACCAGTTTTTGAGAGAACGTGTCTGCTCGTTATTATGAAAGCAGGTATTCATATGATGTGATTCTGATGGAACAATGCCTAAGCCATCCGTGGTAAAAGAAGAGCTGCCAACAATTGCAACCTGCTCATCTTTTTGGGAGTTTGATAGATGGATAAGGTTCTGATGTACCGGTGACGGTAACTGACGTACTTCACCTTTTTGTTGTAACCAGTCTGAACATTCCCGGGCAATACGAGTGACATCAAGGCGGTTTCTATGCTGGCGATCCAGATGGCTGCCAGATAGATCTGTTAAAAAAGCATCTTCATCGTTCAGGGTTGGTACAAGAAGGCAAAATTTATCAATTGTTGAGATTTCTTTTTTCAGCTCTTCGTAGGCATAGAGAGAAAACAAAGTGGAAACAACAGAAATGGTGCATCCGGCAGCAATATTTTCTTTGAGCTCGGAAACAACATTTCCTAAAGATTTATTATCGAGTATCCCCGCAGATTGTTTCACGGTTGGTCAGCCTTTGTGAGATTACTTGCCTTTCCTTGACGAACCCACGTATCAACTTCATCTTTTTTGAATTTCCAAAGACGGCCGACTTTGTGGGCAGGCATGCTTTTTTGGTTTATCCATTTATAAACAGTATCTCGTTTGATCCCGAGATATTCCCCAATTTCATCCACGGATAACCATCTGTCTTCCATTTTTGATTCCATTATTCGCCCCAACGATTCGTCAATTAATTGAGCCGGACGGTATTTAATAGGGTTTAATCCGACTATATCAGGTTAAGATAGGGTTAAGAATATATAGATGAAATGAAAAAATCAAGGACTCTTTTCGGATCTAATATCTATAAAATTAATCCCCAAGTTTTTTCCTTGAACCGCTTTTAAAAACGACCTATAATAAGACCTAAATATCACATTTAATTAGTGGGGGTCTTTATGGAAGCCGTATTAGCCAACTGTTCAGCAAGTATTTCTGAATTGAAAAAAAATCCGTCAGCATTGATTGACGCATCAGGCGGGGAACCCATTGCCATCCTAAACCACAACAAACCAACTGCTTACTTAATCCCGGCAGACACCTATCAACAGATCCTTGATAGGCTGGATGATTATGAACTTGGCCTGATTGTTAAAGGGCGTGAACATGAGAAAAACCAGGCCATTGAGATAGATATCAATGAGCTATAAACTTAGATTTTTCCCAACGGCACTGAAGGAGTGGAAAAAACTGGATAATTCCCTTCGGACACAATTCAAGAAAAAGTTGAAAGAGCGTTTGGAAACCCCTCGCGTACCTTCTGATAAGCTTTCCGGTTTTGAGAATCATTATAAAATTAAACTTAAGGTTAGTGGGTACCGACTTGTGTACGAGGTGATTGATCAAGAATTGTTTGTGCTTGTTATTGCCGTTGGAAAAAGAGAAAAAGGTGCTGTTTATGAAAAAGCACGGAAACGGCTATGAACCCAAACAAAGACTCCTGTATGACTCTAAGTATTCGAACATCTCCTATGAGGAATTAATGAAAAATCAAATTTCCTTAAAATTTAAATAAACGTGTTTCAGTGCCTTTACTGCCTCTTTTATTAGTTTCAAAGGTGCGTTCAGCAAAATGTGTTTTTCCTTCCTTTCCCATGCGAATCACCGAAGATGAGCGGGTGCCGTAAATATCACTCTCAATAAACAAAGGGGAAAGAATTCGTTCCCATTCCATGCCAACCCCGGTGTCGGGAAGCTGATCTTCCGGTGGGTGCTGACGGTTATTCAGGAGGTTAAAGATACTCTCATCATCCAATGTTTCCTGCTGGATCAATTTTGTCAGGTGGGCTTTTCCCGTTTTCACCTTGGGCCAGGGAGAATCAATGAATCGGTTACTCAAGCCATAAATTCCGGGGGTAAGGCGGTGAATTATATTTTTATAATTGGAGTAATAGAAAAGCCCTGTGGCATCCCCCAGTATAAGATTAAATCCATTATATTCCCCTGATGAGAGGTCAACCTTTTCAAGGTGCCGCCGGGGGGACTCATCCCCACATAGAAAATCACTCACCAGGGCCCCCCGGGACGGGGCATTCTTTTTTAATCCAGCAGGATCACGAAAATTGGTGATTCCGACAAACCTTCCCGTTTTGGTTATCCCCATCCAGGTGCCACCGCCCCTTAAATCCCTTCCGGCCAAAACCTTTGGATGATCCTCCCACCAGCCAAGTGGCGCTGTGGGGCGGTCATAAAATTCATCCCGGTTCGCCCCAAGAATCAGGCGGTGGTCACGATGCATCTTGTATGCAAATAAAATTAAACACATAAATAAATTCCCTGTAAGTATTCAATAATCTGGGGGAATCAAGCTTGTTTAGCCCTTTAAACACCGGGTGGTCTTCAAAATAAATTTCTGACACCCGAATGTATTAGATTCTTATCTCTAATTTTCGTGTTATTTTGGCAAGAGAATAAGAAACCTTTTTTGGCTCTGGCTTGTCCAGGTTAGGAACTTACAATTCCCTGAAATCTGGTTTTAATGTTCTACTCAGAAGCCTATCCGTGAGTCGGTTAATTTTATTTTGATCGGCTGGAAATAGGCTTCTATTTTTTCACCAAGTGTAAACATAAAAAAAATAGGATGCCAATACTTTCATAATTATCTTGATTTTTTGTGAATTTTTAAAGATATTCAAAGCATGAATGAAATAACGCAAAGGGGTGCACAAACCCTGAAAAATCCAGAACTGGAGTTGGCCCGGGAGTTTGTTCTGCATACAGGGTGTAATTTGTTTTTGACAGGCAAGGCAGGCACCGGAAAAACAACCTTTTTACAAACTTTGGAAAAAGCCACTGCAAAGCAGATCATCATTACCGCCCCCACCGGGGTGGCGGCCATCAATGCGGGTGGGGTGACCCTGCATTCTTTTTTCCAGTTGCCCTTTGGCCCCTTTGTTCCGGGAAGTGAAACCCAGGAGCACAACCGCCAGCGCATGTTTCGGTACAGCCGGGAAAAATTGACAATCATCCGATCCCTGGATCTCCTGGTAATAGATGAAATCAGCATGGTGCGCTCGGATCTTCTGGATGCCGTGGATGCTGTGCTGCGCCGCCTCCGCCGTAACGAACGGCCCTTTGGCGGGGTGCAATTGCTCATGATCGGGGATCTGCACCAGTTACCGCCGGTGGTTAAGCAGGACGAGTGGGGACTTTTGCAGCAATATTATGCATCCCCCTATTTTTTCAGCAGCCAGGCCCTGCTCCAGACGGAATTGATCTCCATTGAACTACAGCATATTTACCGTCAAACCGATGCCCGGTTTATCCGGTTACTCAATCAGGTTCGGGACAACTGCCTGGACAGGGAGGGTATTGCCGCATTAAACCAACGCCATGTACAGGGGTTCACCCCAAACCCGGAGCAGGGATACATTACCCTTACCACCCATAATCTCACCGCAGAATCCATCAACCGTAATCGTTTAAACGACATTAATGGAAAACCCTCGGGCTTTGAAGCCGAGGTGTCTGGGGAGTTTCCCGGCCATAGTTTTCCCACTCCGGCTAATTTGATCCTTAAAAAGGGGGCCCAGGTGATGTTCCTACGCAATGATACATCGTCTGATAAGCGGTATTTTAACGGTAAAATCGGCAAGATTACCACCATGTCTCCAGAGGAAATCTGGATATCCTGTCCCGGAGAGAGCGATTCCATAAAAGTGGGTGCTGTGGAATGGGAAAATATCAAATACTCCATGGACGAAGAGACAAAGGAAATCCAGACCGAGGTAATTGGTAAATTCAAGCAGTTTCCTTTAAAACTTGCCTGGGCCATCACCATTCATAAAAGCCAGGGCCTCACCTTTGATAAAGCCGTTATTGAGGCCGGGGCCGCCTTTGCCCATGGGCAGGTGTATGTGGCCTTGAGCCGGTGCCGCACCCTTGAGGGCTTGGTACTCAACTCCCCCATCCCGGCCCGGGGGATTGATGCCGATGCGACCATTCTTTCGTTTTTGGCCATGGCCCGGGAGAATCATCCCTCATTGGAAAAACTGGAATCTGCCAGGATTCAATTTCAGCAAGAGTTGCTGCTGGCATGTTTTGATTTCAAACGTCTACAGAGCCGTTTTAACTATCTCACCGGGCTGTTATCGGGCAATGCCAGGGTGGTGCAGGTTTCCGGGGTCAGTGATATTCCTGGATTGCGGCACATGGCCTGGCAGGACGTGTTTGGTGTCAGCGAAAAATTTAAACAGCAGTTAATGGGTATTTTTACCGAAGGCCATCTGCCCGAATCCCATGACCATACATTGGAGCGACTTGCCAAGGCCTCTGGCTGGTTTCAGGATAAATTTTCCCGGTGCTTTGATGATATTTTGGAAAAACTGCATGTACAAACGGACAATAAAGAACTCAGAAAAAAAATTGGCAATGCTTTAAACAATCTTAAACAGGAAATCGTTGTCAAACGGGCGGGGATTCAATGTTGTAAAAATGGTTTCTCTCCGGCCCAATACCAGCGAGCTGTGGCGGTTGCCGAAATTGATTTTATGCCGGAAAAAGCCAAACCCCAGACCCGTCCAAGCTATGGCGAGTCTGACATCGAACATCCTGAATTGTTCAAATCCATGATGGCATGGCGGAATCAAAAGGCCCAGGAGCTGGGCATTGCTCATTTTCAGATTCTTCACCAGCGGGTGTTGATTCAGATTGTGGTACATCTGCCCGATAATAAAACAGATCTCAAAAAAATCAGTGGGGTGGGGCCAAAAACCATTGCCAACTATGGCGATGAAATCACAGCCATGGTTATAGCCTACCGCAAAGCCAATAATATTGAAACAGTGATTTTAAATCCTCCCCGGGTGGTGCCGGAAGAGGTTTCCGGGGATAACGGGGATAACGAAAATCAAAAAACCGCATCCAAAGGAAAATCCGGGGGATCAGACACCCGCCAAGTTACCTTTGATTTGTTCGTTACCAAGGGGTTGCCCGTGGCCCGCATTGCCGAAGAAAGAGGCCTTGTGGAAAGCACCATCCAGGGGCACTTGGCCTTTTTTATAGAAAGAGGGCAGCTTGACATTGAAAAGGTGATTGCCAAAGAAAAACAAAAAACCATTGAAAAGGCAGTAGCCAAAATCCAGGAACAGGATTCAGACCCGGCCGAGGTGCGCAGCGGTTTTATGAAATCCGTTAAAGAAGAGCTGGGAGATACCTGCTCCTATGGGGATATCCGGCTGGTTCTGGCCCATTTAAAGCACCAGGCTGGCGATTAAATCATCCGCCGCCGTTGTAAACGTCATTATAACTGACAAAGGCTCTTTTGTATCCCCATTTAAACCCATTAATATAGGCATTGGAGAGGGGGCCTTCCATTTGTTTTAAATGTTTGTTGGTATTTTTTTTTATGATAAACACATTTGAAGATTTACTAATGTTACCCTGAATGTCGAGTACATCTTGTTTGGCGATCTCCTCACCGGCAGATACTCCCGCATAATAGTCGCCGTTGGATGATTTTGTTCCCATATTTTGACATGATAGGGTCAGCAAAAAGAGCGAACAAACAATAAAAAATGCATAAATTTTCATCAATTTCCTCCTTTAAAAATTGGGATTATTAACAATTTTGGGGTGCCCTAAGATGGGCCAAGATACGGATACGGAATATATATCATTGCCAATTATCTGTAATTAATAACTTTATTTTTAGATCGAAAGAAAATTACTTCAAATTAGCCCATGTTATGACCAACTCCAAAATTTTCTTCCATCGGTCATAACCTACTTGAATCTTATCATGCCACCAAAGCAAAACTCAAGTGTCAGCTTGATTTTTCCAGGAAGATATCTATTTTTGGGTTTTAATATTAATTGCAATGTTTGATATTTTTTCAGAGTTAGTATCTAAGAATTGTACTCTAATGTAAAAAATTTGTGCGAGACGGTTCCCTGCAATTATACATTGGGCAGGCTGACCAGCACAGGCACAAATGGCATCATCCATTGTCAAGGTGGCAATGGGCTTTGTCGCACGTTTGTGCCACAGGCGCAAACGCCCATCCAAACAACTGGAAACAAACCATCCCCTCCCATCAGCTACAGCGCCGGTCACCGGTGCAGGGTGTTCAAAGCGAGTCGTTTCAGAAAATATATGCTCAGATAATTTGTACAGGATCAGTTCACCTGCATCCGTTCCCACAAGAACGTGCCCGTTGTTTACAGGAACAACCACCCGGATGGGTTTATTATTTGTTAACTGCTCGTTGTGGATGGGCATAAAATTTTCAACAAGGCGCATGTCCACATGGCCACAAGCCGATCCACTAAACAAAAAAATTTTATCGTCAATCCGAATGGTTGCTGCTGAGCAAACGGCATGATCATGGAATCCAATAGATGAAAAAACGGCCTCTTCCCGCAGATCGGGCAGCATAAAAATAACGACTTCGTCAAATTCATTGATGGTGAGAATGCGGTTTTTTGATGAAATCCACAACACCCCTCGAATAGATCCGTCTCGTGGCTGAGAATAGAGGATACCCGATTGAGGATGATCCATTGAGATTAGGGCTATGCCTCCTTTGCTATCCATTGATCCTGCTACCAAATAGTTCCCATCGGGTGAAAACGCCAAACAGGAAATCGATGAAAAACGGGAGTTAAGGGAGAAAAATGCTTCCGTTCGATTCAAATCATAAATGGTTATTGTACCATTGCTGTCACCGCCAGCTCCCCAATTTCCGTTAAGGCTGGTGGTAAGGGTATTAATACCTGCATCAAGGGAATAAGCGCTTTTAAAAGGTTTCGTTGTTATCACTTCAATAACGCGTGTTTTTCCTGCACGTGCCAGTAGCATTTTACCATGATCGCATTGGAGTGTCACCAGAGAACGAATCTGGGTTCCAATTTTTAAAGGAGAAGAAATGCCGTTATTAAGGGTGGTTCCATCCATTGAAAATTCACGGATCATTCCTTTATAATTACCGGCAAAAACTCGAGTTGTGTCAAGGGTTGGGGTTATGGCGCAAACAGGTTCCGTTGATGATCCGTTTATCTTACCCAGACAAGACCATTTTAAAGGCTGATCCTTATCAAGAATGTTTCCCCAAACAGTACCGTCTGCGCATCCTACGAATATAAATTGACCACAATCTTGACCTGAGAGGCAGCTCACATGGAAATCTGCTGCCGCTTTTTTCAAACAACGGGGATCAAAAAAAATAGTACCATTGAATGCAATGCTAAAAAGCCCGTCTCTTCCTCCGAGAAGGATACGTTGTCCGCCGCAAGCGGGTGCAATTAGCCTGATATCCCATTTAGAGGGAAAAGCATATTGAGCATCAGGTACGGGCGATAAGTTATCAGGCTGCCAATCATTACCATTTTTCATCCGCCATGCCAGCAGTTCGCTCCTTTTCGTCAATAGGAACAGGTGGGTGTTATTTACTGTAATACCAAGAATAACTGACTTTATCCAAACAGGATTTGCTGTGAGTTCAGACCCGTTCATTGAAAAGATCCGAACCCTTCCGTTTCTGGCGGCAGTCAGAACATATCGGGAACAAGGAGAGAGTACCATTCCCACAAGCCGGTCATCAGGAAGCATGATACGGCCAGGCAATTCCCGTTTACGTTCAATATCCCAAAATCGGACCGTATGATCGTGAGAGGCAGATACAAGATTGCCACAGGCCGCACTGGCTAAGGTATGAATCTCTGCAGTGTGACCTTCAAGTAGAAAATCGGTAGAATGTATTTCAGGGGTGTCGTTAATTTTTGAAATCCGAAACCATGGTTCCCGTTTTCTTTTCCGTAAATCCTCTATCAGTTTATCAATACGATGCGTTGAGGCATTCGACAATCGCCAATGCAATTGAGCGGTTAGTTCCTGGGGATTATCAAGCAAGGCACGAGAGGCTTGTAAAAGTGCTGTTTTAATATTTTTAAGATCATAACCGATACCCGGTTCAGGTTCCTGCATAAGAACACGGACGGATGATAACGTAAAATCGCTGAGCAAATTAAAAATACCATGCCTTCGAATACGTTCCTCAAGAAAGTCAGGGCTGAACAACAGATTGGTCAATTGTCTTAAATGACCGGCTCCGTCAAGCTGGTAGGCCTGCTCTGCCAATTGCCTTTCCATTTGTACCGTATCCTTTTCAGTTTTCCGGGAATATGAAAAGTAATCGGCAAGATAACGGTGGAACCGCCTTAATTGCTTTCTGGAAAAACAAAGTTTTATAATAATATCAGCAATAAGCGGATGCGCAAATCCCAATGTGGCGTGTCCGAACGATGATTGAGTGCGCAGTAAAGGTCCACAATCGCCATACAATCGAATCCATGGGGCGGCAGGTAATCTGTCAATTTTCGGAGAATTAGTGGATCGACGTTTAAAATCGACCAGGGTTTTGTTTTTTGAAGAAGAGAGTAAATCCAATATTTCATCTTCAGTCAAACCGTTCCGTGAGCACGCAAGCAAACCCAGGAATTCTTTGACCATGACGGGTCCGTGATTTTCATCACGTTGGTTTACATCAATCCAATGTTTCAGCAGACCATGCAGGCCACTGCCAAAATTTGGAACCGGGTCAAAGTGGGACCATTGTCGAGAGATCAGGAAAGCGATTCGAAGGGAAAGGGGTAACCCATCTTTTTTTGCAACAGTCAGCACTGCATTTTTCTGTTTTTTGGTAAGGCAACGTCCTACAGAATTGAACCAAGCCTTGAGGAGGGTTTCTGTTTCTGTGGCTGTTAGCGATTTTATCTCGTAAAAACAATCAGTTGTCAGCGGGCATCCGCTTTGTAGGTTCGGTCTATCAGTGGAAATCAATAATCGGATGTTCTTTGAAAGTTTGGCTGGCATCCAAGACAGATTTCGTAACGGATCCTCCTCCGGAAGGATATCCAAACCGTCGATGACAATCAATATGCGCTTGCTCTGGGGAAATACGTCTATCAGCGAACGAAACGTCTCCACAAGGGCATTGAATCCACCCGCACAGACAATAGGTTTGCCATTGGAGAGTGCGGCAATGGCCGCATTTACACTGGCCAATAAACCTTCACCGGTCGCTGTCATGGTGTCCGCACCGACATAACGCTGCACTACAGCCCATCCGCTCTCTGAGCCAGAAAGATCAAGGGCTGTTCTGGCTGCCAATGCCGATTTGCCCACACCAGGAGGGCCATAAAGAACCAATGTATTGGCAGAATTGCCTTGAAAAATGAAATCATCAATGACTGTCTGGTTGGATTTTCGTCTCAAATATAATGAATTGTTATGATATGATTTCTGGCTGCTGTCATCCTGTTGCAAACATGCCTCTTTTGCAAAATTGACCTGAATATCTTCCTCTTGCTTGCCCTCTCTGCTTTGAATTTCCCTAAGAATCACAGTGGCTAATGAACGAAAAACATCAATGCAAAGATATTGACCCTTGGGAGGGATATCCTTTCCCAGAAGATCTAAACATTTTGGATACTCCCCAGGATTCCCCAAATAATCATTAATCTCACCTTCATCAGGGGTCCAGAATAAAGGGTACTCCGTGACTTTGTTCCCCAATTTGGATTTTAGTTCTTGGCAAAGGTCACTCAGTGCTGCTTTTGATTCCTCATCCCACTGATTTTTGTCTCTGTCCAGGTATTTTATAGCAGCGTTTGGATATTTTTTAATGTCATCTATATTCTGAAATTGTCGAAAAAACCCAAAGATATGTTTTTGGGCATTTGCAACCTCAAGCGCACCCAGACGAATTTCATGGTGGGTTGCTGACAGACAGTCAGAGACTCTTCCCAAGCCTTGTAAACGCTTGAGTTCATCAATCAATGGTATCTCTATTTCGTTTTGCCAGTGGTCATGGCGCTCGCGTAATACGTAGCAAGGGGGTACACTATTTTTGTCTAACAAATATGCCTTGTGTAACAACTCTGCCATGGTTGGCTCGATAAGGGTTTTTATGCGGTGAAATTTTTCCGCAGACAGGGATTCGGGAAGAGGCCGCCATCCATACCTGTCACCCAACAAAATCAGAAAATTAGGTTTGGGGCTGAGTTTCTGGCAGCGTTCAATTTCTTCCAGACAGATGCCCATGGTTCGCTGTTGACGACCGGCTTCATCACTGATGCCCCAACGAAGGTCAATCGCCTGGAAGCGATAACCATAGTGTTGGCACATCATGCGAAGCTTAGGAAAAACACGTTCCTGGAGGGCATCACGTTCCACCTTCAAATCATTGAAGGTGGAACTTATGAATACTCGAAATACGTTTGACATGTTTCGAGACACAATCATTGACTTACCTCACCGAAAAATTGCTTGCATACATTTTGTCAGCATCCGGTATCCCTTGCTCAAATTCCGGAGAGTACCAGGTATAAGGAAGCATCCAAAAGTCACCAGGCAGAACAGGTGGGGTGTCAGAAATTTCTTGAGCTTTTATAATTGCTGTTTTTACAAATTCATTGATATCATTAAAGCTCGTGTCAGTCTCCAGTCTACGGCAAGCGTCATATACATTTCGGGCTTCCGCTTCTTTGAGGATGCGGGTGGGAACGCTGACACTACGAGCGCCGGCCTGGAGAAGTTTTTCCCTCAATCTGTGAAGGCGATTAAGTTGTTGTGCTTCGGCGGCTTCGTCAAAATCTCCTCCGACAACCAGGGCAATCTGTTTGCCTGCAAATCGATCTTCTTCAAAATTTTTCATGCTCTCTTCCCAATGTGTTAATAATGAATCTAAACCCAAATCCGAACCGATACCAAACGGTATCACCACCAAGCCCTCCTCATCTGGTATAATCTCATTAACTTGCTGCCCGGTCAGCAATTCAACATCATTGGTTGTAAATGGTGGTGTGGGTATTTGCATGTTTGCTTTTGCTCGACTTACCTTATCACTGAAGGATATGCGTACATTCTTCTTTGTTTGGATTTCATGAATTTTATGATAGCGATGCCTCATTTCCGTAGGCAGAACCAGAGAACATTTTTTTGGTATTCCTTGAAGCAACGCGCCAACATCATTTTTGGGCACCCATTCTCCCGTTGACAGGTATATCTCATCTGGCACATTTTTGTGTGTTTGGGTGGCAATCACCTCTGACCCATTGGTTAAATCCACAGGGATTTCCAGCATAATTACAAATTTTTCATTTTGGTAAAACCGGGGTTCCTCTCCTGAATGAATCGGTAGATAAACAGGGGCGCTAAGGTTGCTGCGTCGGCTTTTGCTTGCAAGTTCAAGGGCAGCTTTTGCCTTTTTTCTACTTAATCCTTCAGCATCATTGGGGGCGATTGTAAACTCGCATAGTCCGTTTGGACCGACAACTTGAAGTTTAAGGATATTTCCAGAAATCTTTCGGGCACTCAGAACACGGTAGTCTCCAAGGGTCTCAGGCAAGGGCAGGTTCTTCTCTGAGATGACTTGCCGGTAGATCATTTCAATCTCATGGCTTGTATTTTCATTGATATATCCAGTCATACGTTGTTCGAGGCTTGTGACTACCTCTTCTATTTTTTCGGGTTTGCTAACCCAATCCGATGGCCTTTTGCCGAAAATAGAAGCGCCGAAAAATTCACCGCCACTGTAGACGCATGCTTTGAGTAGCTGGGGCTTCACTTGGGAGAAAAGGGTGTCCAAAAGGGTTGATTCCATTCCCTTGTCTTCCATTATAGATGGATTTGAACGTAGCATGTTGCGAGTTTCGCCGGTGAGAAAGTTGATTGCTTGCTGATACTGTCCTCCAGCCCATTGTAATTGAACAAGAAACTCCAACGTTCTTCTGGTCGGTCTTTCCCCATGAATAGACTGCAAGTAATTAACTGTAATTCCAGCTATTTCAGAGCTTATTTCTGAAATTTCCATCTTAAACTGCCGTCGATCCAGGGCATCAAATACTGCCTGGTCCACACGTTTAGATAAATTTTCTAATTTTTCAATGCTTTGTGTGGCCGCTGGCTGGAGCCACAGCTCAACCCACTGGCTTGCCAAGGCTAAACGAATATCTTTAATGATATTTAACACCGTTTTTTTTGTGAATACATCCCCAGATTGCTTTGTGCGGGTCACCTGTTTTTCCAGAATACGACACCGTACAGCCATTCGCCAAATGGTATTATTGAATTTATCGGGCATATGTTCTATGGCGTTGGCCAGGTTCCAGAGGGGTGTTTCAGCATATTCCACTGGTGCAAGCGGATTTTTAATAAAATGCTTTAATTCAGAAAGTGAAACACTCACATCCATGTTTGAAATTTTCAATGCTTCGATTTCTTTGATCAGCGTTTTGATGCGATAGCGAATAACGTCATCAGAGCCGGTACCATCGAGTGTTTGTTCAACTTCTCCGAGCAACAATAGCGCCTGCATGGCAATAAACGCAGAACGTTCATCATTCCATGCCTGGAATTCGTGAAATTTTTTCTGAAATAACATAAAATCATCTGAAAAATGGTCAATTTCGCCTGATTGTAATGCTTCATCCATGAAACCATTATCCAATTTGCGCCCATATTTTTCAAGTGCATCAGCCCGGGCTATTAGAATGGATTTTACAGTAACGTCATCTTTGACAGCGGCTGTCGATCTCCAGGCCTGGGAAAAAATTGCATATTGATCGACGAAGGCCCATTGTCCACTTTCCATCCGGTCGCCAAACGCTTGCCACTGCTGGTTTAAATCACTTCCAAGTTGAAGATGTTGATTATAAATGCGTATTTGTTTAAACTTACGACGATCATTTTCAGAAAAAACAGATGATTTCACCGGCCATGGAGACAACACTGCGTTGACCAGGGCTGTAGCAACGCTTTCGGGTGCTGCGCAGAACGCCGTTTCCAACTCCTTTTGCCAAATATTTAATTTGGCCTCAGTTTCGGTTAGAAAACGAGACTGTTTTTCATAATCTTCATTAGGGAAAGCCAGTGCCTGGATTTTTACTTCCTCAATGACCCGATGAACAATTGAGGAGCCGAGTTCATCCGGTGTCATGCCTATTGCTCTGTTTTTTGAAGAAAAATGAATGGGTTTCCGGTCTTGCCACTGGGAGGTGTAGCGACACAGACCTGCCTCGGTATCACGAACGCAACGGGTACGAACGATATCAGCGACAAACACCGGTTTTATTAAAAGGTCGGATCCAGACTCAACGACCTGGAACGCCGTTCCTTCACCGAATAATACCTGTGGATTGATGCCCTGTTCACGAGATTGTTTAAAAATACCTTCCCACGCTCGGGTTCGGCACTCCTTGCTCCAGGTCTCAAATTGTTTTTCCATTTTCTCGTCAGAAAAAGCAAGGCCCCACCCTCTCAAAAGGGAATCAATGAGGCATCTGTCACTGATACGCTGGAAAACAGTATCCTTATTTGCCATGACCGCTCTTTCTGCCATCCGTCTGTAAAACATCTCAAGTCGACGGGCACTGGACGCTGTTTTCCATGTGTTTACTATAAATCTGAAATGGCTCATCACCTTTTCATGGGTTCCTGTAACTCGTCCATTTTGATCCACATCTTGAATCGAATAGGATTTTTCTTTAAGAAGCCTGTTCCGCCACTCTTCCGAAACTTTTGAAATTTCAGTAATTTTATCCGAATTTCCCATAAAGACACTTAATTGATTGAGTGTCTCAAGAGCTTCATCGTGTACCTTCTTCAGTCGCTCCGCTGCTGCTGAAAGGACGGCTGACATCTCCTCTGCAGCAAGACTACCCATAATCTTACGGAGATTATCTCCCTCACCTCCCTTAAAGAGTTCTCCAGGCAGTCGAAAAATCAGCGGTTCACCTTTTAAGTCAAAAAAAGGCAATGTCAGGCATCCTTCATATCCCGATGACAAAGCCACAAGATCTATCGATCCGATGGTTTCCCCTGATTTTGCCCAGGAACGAATTGAGTCAACAACCTGGCCCACATTCTCCGGTGCCCGGAGTGCTGTTAATTCGTCTTTAATTTTTACCAATCCCGAACTGGATGCCAAATCATTCAAGTCAGTTGAAACAGTTTCATAGGCTTTAATGCGCTCAACCAAAGCATCCAGGTGAATAGCCATCCCCTTTCTTTGATCCTTTGTCATTCCCCGAACAATTTGCATGCAGTTTTCCAAATCTGCGTTTTGTGCATGCCAAAGAGCAGCGATGGTCGCTTCGGGCCGGGCAATAAACTCACTCACGGACAAAAGCTCTGATTCATCCAAATCAGCAGCCTTTTTTTCAGTCAGCTTTGCCAGTACTTGACTGCGATGTGCGACTTCATCTTCTTTGGCGACAATCGCTGTTGTCCAGTCTCCAGAGACTGCCTCAGCAAGATTTGCAAGTACGTCGTGTTCTATATTCGTAATTAGCTCTTTTTCATTGTCTGCCATATTTGCAATTAATTCATCAGTATCTTTATTCGCTGCAATGGCGGCCAATTTGATATAAAATTGCATTATTGTCCGGGTTTTTTCTGCTTTGGATTCGATATGTTTTTGAATTTCGGCCCAGAGATTGGGATATTCAACCCCAAATTTATTTATATCGGCTGAAAGCCTGTCACTATATCCGCTGGTATCCAAAACCCCAAGTCCCGCCCCCAGAAAAAAATACGGAGAATCAATGTTTGAATATCGGGCCAAACCGAAAAGAGCTGCCGATGCCACACGACAGACACTTGAGGCAGCATGTCCGGTTACCGTCATCAGACCATCCTTTTCAGGTGCATTCCATATGGTGATATGTGATCCATAAATGGACGCATCAGGAGCTAAAATCATTTCTGAAAAAGATGGCATTTCTTCCTTGGTAAACCCGGGGGCTGGAACTGTCACTAAAAAACTATTTGAATATATTACCTTGTTTTTACGCTGTAAAATAAGCGGAATCCTATTCTGGTACATCACATCAACAGGACTTAGCTCAGCTTGAAAAGATGCCATGTTATCTTCATTGACAAGTCTGACATTATGCACATCAAAGCCAGGTACCTCTAAACCAAGTGAAATGGAACAATTTTTGGTCCGTTCGTATTCTTGATTTGTCTGAAGGGTCACGGTATCTTCTTTTCCCAGTACCCACTCGCCGGGGGCATCAATAAGGACAGTTAATTCACCAACTGGCCATCTGGTCTGCATCCACCAAATGGATACAGAAACAGCAATTATAGCGATAATAATACCTATGCCAATCCATTTCTTTTTCATTTTGCTCCTTTTTGCGGCAATTATTTTTTATTTGCTGAAATATTTCAAATCAATTCAGATGCTTCAGAACGGGTGATGTAAGTTCTCAATAACCCGGGGTAGTAACGCCTGTTTAGCCCTTTAAACGTCGGATGTTATTCAAAAAGACTACCTGAATGCCCGGGCTTATTGAGATCTTACCGGGTGATGAAGGCGAATAAACACAGCAAATTTACTCCTTATCTTCATCTTCGATTCTCAACACTTTAAGACCCGCCATCCACAACAGTTTGGGAAAGTTCTTCACTGCATCACGGTCATAGCCTTTGATTTTATCACTGAGAAATTCAGATTTCCATGGGATCAGATAAGGAGTAATTTTGGCTTTCTTATCTTTTTTTTCCCCATAGCGCCAATTTGACTTTAGACGTTCAATATTCCATCGGCCATGTTCCATTTCAGCCATTAATTCAATTTCTTTGTCAGTAAAATCGGGATCAAAAAAGTTTTCTCCATTTTTTGCAGACTCAATACGGAAGCCAGACATACGCAAAATTTCCACAGAAAAGGAGACCTGTTCACAATTGGAATTTTTAAAATCCTCCCGAAGATCTGCCCAGGGCTGCACATCAGACTCTTTGGGAGGGGGTTCTTTCATCTTCTCTTGACAATAATTTTCATGAACACTCATGGCCATTTTTTTAATATGCTCAGAAGGAATCATGGGATTCGGGTTGGTGATAAAAATCTTTAGACTCATCCTGTCTTCTGGAAGGGGCAGCAACGAAGGGGCAAGATTCCATTTTTTATCATTTAAAAGCACATCTGCTTCACGCCCACTATCCCTTACAATACCAACCTGTACACCAAGAACAATTGCCAACCGGTATTCAAAAGATGAAATATCTCCGCCACCAAATCCCAAAAGCTTCACCTGTCGGGGATCGACATCTGAGGCGATCAGGTCTATCCACATTTGTAGAGGTTCAAGAGGACTGAAATCATGGCCTTGCGTATGGAAATGCCGATGATAACGGGTATCTATTCGTGCATGGGCAGGCAATTGAGGAATATAGGCAATGGTTTGAAAAGGATCAGGGGAACTAACTGGTTTGTTTTCCACGAGGTCACCAACCAGGAGTCCAATACCATTCAAAGTGCCTCCTGAAAAAACTATTCCTGAATAATGACGAAAAGCCTCGCGCAACATGGAGCCATACCGCTGCATGTTACTCTCTTCAGCAGTAGCACATGATCCTGCAACAACTATCACAGGAGTCTGATAGCTTATTCCATTTGTTTTTAGTAAATTCAGGCTCCTGCGTGCTCTATCCTCGCGTTGGGTAGTCCCATCATCTAGCTCAGCTTTAGGTGATTCAGATGCAATCTGTTTTTGATCCATACTCGGCAGGCAGACATTTCTTTGCTCCACATTCCGACACCCAACTTTTATGAATATGGCAAGGGTCAATAACCTCAGTGCAGCATCGTAGCCAGGCAATTGAGACTTCAATTCTCCCAACCGATTATAAAAATCAAGTTCAGCTTTAAGTAATTCATACTGGGCAGATCCCTTATCGCACAAACACAATTGCAACCCGTCAAGATAGGCATTTAGAGCGGCAGAAGGCATTTTAAGATACAGGTAAAATCTGCCAATGGTGAAACATGCATGGGGAATTTCTATATTGGCCTCAACATGTGCATTGCAGGTTTCTATAGCTTTGAGGATGGTGGGTCGCATAAGGGAAATGTGGAAGAGTGTGTTGTTGGAAAGTATTTCACTCTCCAGATAGGCTCCCAAGTAATAGGGATTTGAGGATTGCAACTCATAGGATTTGGCCAGATGTTCATGTACTCTCCCGATCTCCTCAGTCTGAAGGCCGTTTCGTAACGCCCAAGCCAGGCAAAAATGGGTCTGGGCATCCAATTTCTCAAGTTCACAGGCTTTTTCCAGTAAGTTTATCCCTCTTTGATACTCTTTACTGTAGGGGTTTTGTTTGTTTGCCCGGCAAAGTGCATAACCCAGCTCTCGCAATAGTTTAAAATCATTTTTTGACTCAAAGGGACTCAGTGCCGTTATCACCTCTGCCCACTGTTCGGCTGCTCTGCAAATAGCTGCTATACGCAGGGCATGGATTGATTTTAACTGCGGTTTGGGTTCTTTTTGAAGAATCAATTGCAATGTATCGATTTCAGTTTGGCGCTTATCAGCCGGTAAATAAGCTCCATGATTGGCGGCATAGGTATCAAGGCGATTGACAAAACGGGCAAAATTATGATCCGCTTCTTCGAGTGTGGCAGCAAGACGATTCATCTCTCGTTCCCATATTGCCGGGGGCTTAAACATATTTTTGTAAAGGCTATCATGGCTGATCCCTGCCCATGCGTGCTGAAGCATGGTTCTCACCTGAATTTCAGCTTTTAACCCATTGGAAATCAGCTCTTGAGGAAGCGTTATCCCCATAATCTCATAGTTTTTTTTTCCTGTCTTATCATCATCAGGGGTAGAAAGCTGAATGATGTAATGAAGAGAAAGATAACCAAATTCAGATGCGCTGAGTGTTTTTCGCTTGTCTTCGCTGTTGGCCACATCAATGATAAAACTGTCACGGATAAATTCACTGATTCTGTCAACCTCCACCTGGGTCTGGGTGATCACCCTTGCACCGCACAGATCAGTGAACTGATGAACAGGATCATCATATTTTGCTGCTTTACGCACCGCTTTTTCCGCAAAGCTGGAAAGATCTTTGGCCCTGACCTGAATAATGGCAAGGGGAGCATAGATTTTACAGGCGGCTGTAAGGATTTTCTCCAGCACTCTTGCATATTTTTTGTAATATTCCCGTTTCTCTGTGTAAAGCTGAAGTTGCTCTTCATGCCAGTTGTGGTCTATCGATAATTTCATATTTTTTCCTTTTTATAATAACGGTTACATGACCTGATAATCATAATTCATTGTTTTATACTCGATATTAAAGCTTTTTTTGCAACCATTATGAGCATTATAGTTGTGGGTGATGTTTTTTTGTGATTTAAAGCTATCAATAAATCAGGGGTTGGTCATAAGATGGGCCACTATATGGGAACTGAATATATATTATTGTCAATTAGCTGTAATTACTGACTTTATTTTTAGTCCAAAAAAAATTACTTCAAAGTGGCCCATGTTATGACCAAGCCCATAAATCATAACTTATTTATATTAATTGTTAATTAAGAACGATGCCAATTTGCTACTTAAATTGGTGCACCAACGGGGTCAGGTTTTTGCTATTGGAGCCTGGGGCGTTTATCAAGCTCTATTTTTTTAACAACAGCTTGTGTTTAAAGACATATTCAAACAAAAGTGTCAATAACTCAAGCCTGAACCCTCCCCAAAGTGTCCCATGTTATGACCACCCCCTGATTTTTGTTGCTCAGAATCAAATTTTACAATCTGGGGACGAATTGAAATTACTTTATTATAATTCTTGTTTTCAAGCTGGGAAGCGGATTCAAGATAAAGGCGATCAACCCGAAATTCTATAAAATCATTTATAATAACATACGGGTCATTCTGGGTCAGTTGATTGGATTCATCCGCTGCTGCAAGAGCAGATGCAACATTAACTACTTTTTCATAGGAAGTGGCATATTGAGAATCATTCTCGGTTGCCATATTTAATCCGTCAAGCTTGGAATAAATTACCTTAAGATCACTTTTTGCAACCGTATTAGCCGGATCAAGTCGACAAATTCCTTGAAGAAGTTGCAACGCTTTTTCATAAGCGTTTTGCGCATTCTGTGTGTTTCCAAGCCTCAGATATAGGTCTCCCGTTTTAATAAAGCTTACAGACAAATCTCTTTTTGCAGCAGTACTATCCGAATCAAGTCGATAAATTTCTTGACGATATTCCAAAGCCTTTTCATAAGCGTTTTTCGCGTTCTGTGTGTTCTGTGTGTTTCCAAGCTTCAGATACAGGTCTCCCATTTTGATAAAGCTTACAGACAGATCTTTTTTTGCAGACATACAACCCGGATCAATTTGGCAAATCTCTTGACTGATTTTTAAAGCTTTTTCATAAGCGTTTTGTGCGCTCTGTGTGTTTCCAAGCCTCAGATACAGGTCTCCCATTTTGATAAAGCTTACAGACAGATCTCTTTTTGCAGCAGTACTATCCGGATCAAGTTGGTAAATTTCTTGACGGTATTCCAAAGCCTTTTTATAAGCGTTTTGCACGTTCTGTGTGTTTCCAAGCCTCAGATATAGGTCTCCCATTTTGATAAAGCTTACAGATAGATCTCTTTTTGCAGCAGTAATATCCGGATCAATTCGGCAAATCTCTTGACTGATTTTTAAAGCTTTTTCATAAGCGTTTTGCGCGCTCTGTGTGTTTCCAAGCCTCAGATACAGGTCTCCCATTTTGATAAAGCTTACAGATAGATCTCTTTTTGTAGGCGTATTATCCGGATCAAGTCGGAATATTTTTTGACTAATTTCCAAAGCCTTTTTATAAGCGGTTTGTGCGTTCTTAGTGTTTCCCAGCAGCAGCCACCGGTCTCCAATTTTAGACAGATTGGAGGCCTTTTCCCTTAGGGCTTCAGGCGTATTTGGATTCAAGGCAAATATTTCATCCAGCATCCGGACGTTTTCTTGCAAAATTTCTGACAAGATTTTTATAATTCCTGGAACGTTGGCCAGCTTATCCGGCACATCATAGGTAAGCTTGTTAATTGCCTTTAATGCCAGTTTTTTCTGCTTTTCAGCCAAGTCACGCTGGGCAATTGCAACACCCCGTTGCTGCCAGGCCATAATACCACCTGAAAAAGCGAAAATTGTAAGTACCAAAAATACACTGGTAAGAATCTGGTATTGTCGGAGGCGTTTTTTTTTCTTTTTTTCTTGAAAATCGGCGGATTGGGTGATGTAATTTATTTGTTCAACTGTGAGCTCATCCTGCCACTTGATTTGCAGGGATTTTGCTTCTTCCAGGGCCATGCCTTCGGACAGTAAAAAATCCTTGGGGCACCCTTTTTCCATCCAGTGTCTCAAAGACTGATTAAGTCTGATTCTTGCCTGAAGAAAATCCCTGGCATCCATAAGCCATTGATTGAGACGGGGCCAGGAGCGGATGAGAGCTTCGTGGGTAAGACGGATCACCACCTCATTGGCTTCGTTTTTATGGCTGATGAGTAGGCGGGCCTGGATAAAGAACTCCAGCACCAGTTTCATATCCAGCTCTTTTTCTCGAGATTGCTCAAAGTAATCTGAAATAATCACGGGTTTACTGGTAAATTCCTGTTCCTCACCCACCGTGGCCAGAGAGCGAAAGAGTTTGGGAACAATTTGTCGGGTGGGTTCGGGTAACTCATTATAAGTTTCTTCGGCCCGTTTACCCAAAGCGCCTTCCACCCCTCCCAGGGACTGGTAAAGTTTGAAGGTGAGCAATCCTTCCCGGGTACGATTTTCATAAAGTTCTCTTAAGACATATTCTAAAAGTGGCAGGGCTTCGGGATGGTGAACTGCGTCATTTAAAATTAGTTGATCCAACCGTTCACCGGTTTCTGGGTTTTCCTCGAACTGAATCCCGGCAAGCCAGGCAGGCTGGGTTATGATACGGTGAATATGGGCTTGTTTGGGGGGCAGAAGATCATATTGTCCATGGCCTTCTTTCAATCTCATCAGGGTGGGGTAATCCTGAAGTCTGGCGTAAAAATCACTGCGCAAGGTAGCCAGAATACGTATTTCCTCGGTTCCTGACAGGGTTTCTATTGTTTGTATAAATTGAGCCACCGTTTTAGGAGTTAACTGGGTGTGGGTGAAAAGTTCCTCCATTTGGTCGATCAGTACCAGAAGGCGGGTTTTTTCTTGTTTACCTTCATCAATTTTTTGAAATATGGGTTTGATAGCCAAATTGTAGGCTACTTGGGGGTCGTTGTGTAATCCGGACGTCAAATCTTGAATATTTTGACCAGAAACAGCAAATTCCGGCAGAGCTGTGGATGTGGTCAGGGCATTTGCCAATCCCAGTAATAAATCTTCTGCATATTGCCCTGGTGTGAGAATGGCATGCCGGTAAATCACCGGATCCGTTTCAAAATGGCGCAGGGCGGGAATGACCCCGGCCCGGGCCAGAGAAGATTTTCCGGAACCCGATGCGCCCACCAGCAGGACAAACGCATTACCCTTTCTGGCCTGGTAATCCAGGGCCACTTGAACATCACAAATTTCCTGTTCTCGCCCGAAAAAAATCTCCTCATGATCCACATCAAAGGCTTCCAAACCCTGGTAAGGAGACCCTCTTTGGGAAATATCCCAACCCTGGGCCAGCATAGGAGAGCCTTTCAGTTGTTCATCCAGAACATTTTGCAGATGCACCCGTAAGCGATTGGCAAAGGTGGTGGGAGCGTCAAAATTGTGAAAAGCCCGGATGTTGGTACCACTCTCTTCATCATAAAAGTTTTCCTGGATGAAGTACTCCACCAGCTCCCGTTGCTCTACCATCTGTTTTAAATCTCTGGTGGATTTACCGCGCTGGTTCAGGTGAAAACCCTCATCATCATTGCGGAAATAAGCCAGAATTTCCGGCAACCCTGCTTCATTCTTTTCAAGGGATACTTCCCGCGCCTGGAGCATGAGGTCGAATTCCCGTTCAGTGCCCGAGCGATATGGACTGCCATCTTCTCTTGTAATCTGTGTTCCCAGAGGAGAGCCTAATCGAGACCAGAGAACAAACACCGCAATGTCAACCCCTCCATCCCGGGAGAGTACTTTTTCAATCCCTTCCTGAAAAGAGATGTCTGCACCCAAAAAAAGATCTTCCCACAATATGGTTACCAGCTCCAGGTGCCCCAGGTACCGGCGCTGCAAACGGCGCACCACGTCCCGGGCCTTGTTGCGCTCTTCTGTCACATCACCCGGAGAAGATATGAAAATTCGAATGGTCTTTATTGTCTTTTCATTGATGCAGTCTGAGTTCATATTATAGGCTCCCGAGCACACAAATTATTCTCCGGTTTTGAGAAAAATATGTTTCAGTAAAAAGGATTTTTTTCAGACGAGTATCCAGGTATATGTTTTTTGGATCTCGTCTGGTGATCCCTGGTAGAAGTGTCATCATGTTTTCAATAACAACAGCTTCTACCAAGGGATTATTTTGTACCCTTAGTATCCGTTAGAAAATAAACCATGCAAAAGTTTTTGATGGAGACACCCCAGTGGGGCAACATATATTATATATAGATGGTTAATTTTCAAACAGACCCTTACAGACACTATTTATTTTGATTGGCTCGAATTTGCCCACGCCGCTCCACCGCCAGAGTGAATTCGGCCCAGTTGTTAATCCCCGTATCCATGGCATCATTATAGTATTCAATTGCCTTTGGAAGATCCCCTTCAGCCTCTGCCTTAAGCCCTAATGCCGTTGACAGGGTCAACGTTTTTTCAGGACTGTTCGTGCTTTCCTGCTTCAGCTCTTTCTCGGTGGATTCTCCCAGCAGATAGCTGGCAATGTGCCGATACAATGGCGCATGAATCTGCTGCATATACGCTTTCAAAGCAGCTTCTGCTTCCTGTTTCTGGCCAAGAAGAGAGAGAAGCTGACATTTAAGCAGACCAATCCCCAGCATATTGGCGGATTCCCGGTTCGGAAAGGAGAGATATCTCTCTGCTTGATCAAGGGCTTTTTGCCAGAGTCCTTTATTTGTAAAATCAAAAATATCCATCAAAAGTGCCATGCGGGTTGAAGATGATGATGAGGAAGAAGATAAGGACGATTTTTCCGGAGGCATGGCAAACTGCTCCAGGATTTTTCCAAGAAGTTCCTCCAAATCCTCATCTGTCTTTTCTCCACTCCTTTTTTTAAGTGACGAAGTTCTCAAACTTTCCGAAGAAGCAACTTTTGAAGCAATCATTTCCGCATGCACCAGAAACTGCAAAGCAGAATTCGGGGTCACGGAATCATTGGCCTTTTGAAGATAACGGACACGTTCTGCATTTCTTTCCTCTTTTTTTGTCAATGATGCCGCAGTCCAGTAAATAAATGCCTCATCATCAGGTGTATCTCCAACAACCAGAGCTTTCTCCAAGGGAATTTCACCTTCCAGCATTTGCACCAGGTATTTTAACAATTCTGAAAAATTCCACCATTCCAGGGAAAGAAGGTCATCACGGAACGCCCTTTTTTCCCGAGAAATATTTGCCAGATAGTCAGCTCGGTAAAGAAGAAATTTGACAAATGCGTTTTCGGGTTCCAGGGTAAGATTCTTTTTCAAATGGTCAATACCCTGATCTGTCAATTCATCTCCTCTAACGGAAAGGATGCCCGACCAGAAAAAGAGATCTGGATGGGGACTTTCCTCGATAAGCTCTTGGATCATACGGGATGCTTTTTCCTGATTTCCGTCAAGGGCGGCTTTCTTTGCCTTGTCCAGCGTCCCTTCAAAAGCATAGGTGGGAATGCCTTTCCACTGGGGGTTTCCCTTTCGAACATTATCAAGTAAAATGCGGGCTTTTTGAATGGGAAAAATACGTCCCATGGAACTCTTGCCTTGGGGGGGGGCTTTGCCATCGGAAGGTTCAGCGAAAATCGCAGATGCAATACCAATGGCAAACCCATCCATATTGATGACTGGGCCACCACTATTACCTGGATGAATGTCTGCATTGGTGGTCAACGTATTCTCAAATACCCGGGTTATGGTGCCGTCCGTAACCCGGGATACAACTGTAGAACCCATAATACTCTTACTTCCGTGGGGAAACCCCATGGCAAATACCGAAGTGCCTTTGCCAACCTTCTTCCCCTTCTCATCTGGCTGTAAAGGAATAGGTTCGGCATCTAAGGGAAGTGATGAAACCCTAAGAACGGCAACATCATTTCCTAAACTATAAATTTTACCTATCAAATCAGAAGGTTTAGGCATGACACCCATGATTTCCACTTTTTTTTCTCCAGTGCCATCGCTTCGATATGATGTGGACAAGATAAAATGATCTTCAATGTTCTCACTCCCTAAGCCAGCAACCGTTCGAAAAGCCTCCTCACCATCGAACCAGAGATAAAGATTGTATTTGAGTTTCAGCTTATCGGAAACGCCTTTTTCCCTGGCTTTTTCAAATATCTTTGCAAGCTTCTCATCCTCTTTCAGCCACGGACATACCACATGCCGGTTGGTAAGAAGATAGCCATCGGAAGATACGAGAAAAGCAGTTCCGGTGGACGTCATGGAAGCAACCGTTTTTTCTTCATATTCAAGACGGTATTCCGTAAGAACAAAACCCACCGAATGTCTGTATCTTTCGGTCAACATGGTAATCCTCTCTTCGGGTAGCTTTCCTTCCATTGAAATCAACGCCCGGGAGAGTTTCTCTGCTATGGCCCCTTCAATGTAATTTTTTTCTCCCTGAATCTCTTTCCGTAGTTGATCAAGATATTCCTGGGAATGCTTGAGTTGTTCCTTTGTTTCTGCTTTAACCGTGTCAATCCCCATTTGTGTCTGCTGACGATTATAGAAGGTGAGAAAACCAAAAACTAACACTACGATACAAGCAGCAGCTCCAACTGAGTAGACAATGGACTTGCGTAATTTTTTCTTTTTGCTCGGGTCTTTTTCAAACTTGTTCCATTTTTGTATATCATCATCAGTGATGGAAGTCAGACTCTCTATGACTTGATCCATGGAAGAGGTTCTCTTGTCCGGATCCTCCTGCACCATGGCACAGAGTAGACCGCTGAGTTTCCTGTGTAAGACAATGGGTTTGAAGTCATGAAAAATACCATCGACAAGTTTCTGACAATCATCGAAATCATTTGTTCCGACTAATAACTCCACCATCAATCGCCCCAGGGTCCATATATCACTTCTTTGATCAAGGGGGCGGTTGGAGGTGATATCTGGATGCTGGGCAATATGGTTCGTCAGGTTTGAGTCATTTTGAGAGGCATTAAAAATTGGGGAGAGTTTGTAATCCAATTTAACATTCCACTCTTCATCGTTTTCTTTGAAGAGCAAAAGATCATTCAACGTCAGTTGAGGAATAATTCTTCCGTTGTTATGAAGGTATTGCAGTGTTTTTGCAATATTTATGAAAAGCTGAATCCATTTTTTTTTGTTTCGGGGATCGCGAAAAAAACGAGAGGCAATCAAATCTCCCCAGGAAACGGTTTCGATCCATTCAGTTACGCGATACCATTGCCCAGTGTCAGATTGACACAACGCGATGTGTTGTACCATAAACTCATTGGAGAATGCGCTTATTTCGGACAGTTCCCGGTTGATCCTGTCAACTTCTTCCGGGGAAAAGTTCGTTTCCAGAGGGTATAATCGTAGCATGACATCGTCGGCGGTTTCCTTTTTGCGGGCACGGTAAAAAAGTCCTGATGAGGTTTCGCTCACAGTTTCCATTAACTCATAGTCATCGATAGTCTTACAAGGTTGTTCCAGAGATTGTCCACAGAGAGGACAAGTGCCCACGTCTTCTCCCAGACTCTGATTGCATTTCGGATTGGGGCATTTTTTCATGGTATCTCCATATTATTTTTTTGTTTTAGAGGGTATTCCAATAACGCAACAGCCCCTTGTCGTTCTGAAAAACCAGGCTGTATTGCTCCAGATCATCAGATGAGATAAAAGTGTATTGGGAGGACTCGCGATTCAAAGATATTTCCCCGGAGACACGACATTTAAAGTAAAAATTTATACAGTGCATTCTCCCTGTTTTCAGTGGCAGACTGTCCTGAAAAAAGAGGAATGTTGCATCCTCACAAATCAACCCAGTCTCTTCTTCCAGTTCCCGGCAGGCAGCTTGATGAACGGTATCTCCATAATCCACCTTTCCCCCGGGCAAACACCACTCTCCCGGGGCATATCCTTCTTGGGATCGTTTGAGGATCAGTATTTTATGCGCTGCATCAAGTACAATCAAGCGTACCGCTGGTATTGGATAGGATGTGTTTTTTTGTATTTGTAAGTCGATATTTTTTTTCAATAAGTGTTCCCCTGTTGCAGAATCATGATTTGTTTTTTTGGGGGTTAGAAACTCATTTTTACTTCAAGGCAGGTCATGTAAAAAAAATTGTAGCAAAGTGTATGCTATGATCGGCACTTCTATTTATATTCCGGGAATCATTCAATAATTTCTCAGCTTACGAAAAGCCCTGCCACGGAAGTCTTCCATGATGGCTACAATGGCAGGGATAATAGTTTTTTATGGAGAATTCAAGATTACCTGAAAAATCCGCTGATTAGGCCGAAAACAACTTTAAGTTCGTCAAAATCTGCAATGTTACGCCTGTCGTCGGCAAATTCAAACTCACTGATATCTGCACTTGGACCGACTCCCACAATGGATACAAAAATTTTATCATTGGGAAAGATCCTCCTTGTCAAAGCTTTCACTTCCAAGGGTGATTGGGTATCCTTGCCATCTGTCACCACAATGATCACCTGATTGTAGTTGCCGTTGAGAGCTTTCTCCTGATCTATTGCCGAAGAAGTTGCTTTCAGCAGGGCTGTATAAATGGCAGTATATCCATATTTCGGATGCTTGATTCGTTCCAGTGCCCCAGATATCACTGCTGCTTTGGTAATATCTGAGACGTTGATATATGGAAGTTGAGCGAAATCGTCGTTTCCGCCAAACCATCCAATGGAGATAAAATCGGCTGGCCTTCCCAGGTTGATTGGAAGTTGACTGGCATCATACAACATTTTCAATAGCGCTTTTGGCGCTTGGTTTGCTTTCCGAAAATCTGAATCGCCCACGGAACCGGAAGCATCCATCACCACGGTATAAATAGTTGGTAACGCATGGGCAGATGAAGTGATACAAAACAGTATTGCCAGAACAAAAACAGACGTTTTTAGATTTTTCATATTCTCCTCCTTTTTAAGGCATTTCGATTTTCTGTTTCAAGTTTTTGGCAATATGATAAATACCATTCACAGCATCCTTGGATAGGGGCTGATTTGGAGATATTTTCATGAACGCCTTGATCTTGGGAAGTTCTTCCGCAATCGCCGACAGGGTGGGGGAATCCTGGACAAAAAGCTTCAAAGATGTCAAAGCTTTAATATAAACATCAACAACATAATCCATTGCAAGAACTTTCGAACTTTCTTCCTGATAATTCTTGGACAGCTCTTCAGAGGCGTAATACATCAATTCGGTCCATCCTCCCAGACTGACCAGCATGGCCAAGTCGTTGTCACCTTTTGTTCGTAAAAGCTGTTCAGACTCATCAAACAGCAAGTCCATGCTCTCTTTGATTTCTTGTTGATTTTTGTTCTTCAAAGCCAGTTTTAATTTATCGATTGTCTTTAACTCATCCTTGAAACCCAAATCTTCAGTAAGTTTCATGATGGTTGTTCCCAAATCTTGCAACTCGGAATCCGTGGCTTTTTGATCTCCATATGTCATCATAAGTCCATCGGTGCATCTGGATCCGAGATTGAGGGCAATTTTTATACTTTCAGAATAATTTTTTGTCAAATTGGGTTTAATTTGACCGGTATAGGTAAACTCGTTTCCTTGAAGTACCTTTTGAATGACCGCAGGCCTTGGTACAAGATAGGCAATCTCTAATCTTCCAGAATACTTATCCAGGAGTTCTTTGTTTAAAGGGGGCTTTTCCGATTTTGCCTGTTGAGCAAGCAATGTTTGGGAGTTACAGATAACCAGTGCAAAGCACAGGCAAACGATTGGCAAAAGGTTACAAAACAATGGTGTCACTTTTTTCATTTCTACCTCCGTCGAATGGTGGATCGAATAATAAAAAAACCTGCCAGATACAAAAACAATAAATAGGACGACAACTCAATGATATTCAAAAACCATGTTCTGGAAAGAATATCGTTATAGTACCGATTTCCTGACAATGCCGTAAAATAATCATGATGTTGGGCCTTGAATTCCCCTCTTTGCTGAAGGGTTAATCCCGCTCCCATATCACCAATCTCCTTGTTCAATTGAGCCTGTTTCTCTAAAATTTCCAGGTCAAATTTTTTTCTGATCTGCTGTTCCTCCTTTCGTTTTTGGTAACGGGTATTTTGCGGCAACTTTCCACTTATATTTAACCGTTTATATTTTTGCGCTACCTGTTCAAGTGCTAATTGTTTTTCAGATTTTAACTGACTGACAGGGTGAAAAGAATAATTGGCGGTAACAAGAAATTCCAGGGCCCAGCTTGCCGGCAACAAACGGGCAAGAATCGGCGCTTTGTATTTATTTACATGCCATTCCTGGCTTTTGTCCTGCTGACATGTCAAGGCCCACCCTTTTTCAAACACATAAAGAGAGCTGCTCATCTGTTGGTAGGGGATGAAACCGCCCCCCAAAATAATCTGGGGAATCAAAATCAGGGGAACAAGGTTGTATGCCGCAAGCACCGATGTACTCAGTGCTGAGAACAAAAGGCCAAATCCGATACCAATGGAAGAGATCAGAATCATCAAACCGCCGTTCACCATTAACATGTATTTCACATCCAGTATCCAGTGCGCCGGAATAAGGAAAGCAAAACTTTGAACAACGGCAAACAAGGTAAGAACCAGAAATTTGGCAAAATAATAGGCTCCAACTGAGGTTCCGCCCAAACTTTCTCTTTGCAGCATGGTTTTGTCTTTGATTATTTCAAAGACACTTGCCATGAGCCCAAAAAACATTCCTGTAATGACAATAAGAAAAAGAAAATGAACATAATGCTCATTTTCCACAATCGAATAGGGCTGATTGTCTGGAGTAAATCGAAAGACCAACCCTCCCAGAACTCCTAAAATGGGGGGTATGACAAAACTAAATAATTGATTCAATCTGTCCCTGGACTTGCTGAGCATTTGCCGTTTTGTCTGCAAGACCAACTGGTTCAGAATGGATTTCGAACCATTCAGGGGTTTGTGGGGGGGGCCGGAACTTTTGTGTTCGCCTCTTTTATTTTGTTCTTTGGGACAACACAATTCTTCATGGGGATCTTTTGTGAAACCAGGGCATTGGGGCAATCTCAGGGAGTTCCAATAATCAGATTGGGCATCCTCCTGGGCATTCAGCAAAATGTCCGGATCAACCTTTTTACACGTTGGACACTCCACATAGTCTTTTGAAATGTGGGGATCTTTGGAGACCTGAATAAAAACCTCAAGCGCTTTTAAAGGATCTCCAAAAAAAAGCTGCTCCCCATCAATATTTACAATCAAAACCTTGTCAAACATTTTATAAATCGCGGAAGAGGGTTGGTGGATTACCAGCAATACCATTTTCCCTTGGTGGGTCAAGTCTTTGAGAAAGGAAATCAGCTGTTCGGAATCTTTGGATGAAAGTCCACTGGTGGGTTCATCCAGAATCAATACATCTGGATCATTGAGTAGTTCCATGGCCATGTTGAGACGTCTGCGTTGGCCGCCTGAGAGTTTTGTATCACGGCTGACCACCCGTTTGTCTCGTTTGTGCAAAATATTGAAAGTACTAAGTATGTTATCAATATCTTTTCCAACATTCCGCTTATGCCGATCACTGTCAGATTTCAGTTTCTGATAAAAATAGAGATTTTCAAAAACTGTCAGGGAGTCATCCAGAATATCGTCCTGGGGTGCGAAGCCCAAATGTGTTTTGAAATCTAAAAGTGCATTGGTGCACTTTTTTCCATTCACAAAGATGTCTCCCTGCTCAACAATTATTTTATCAAGCAGGGCTTGGATAAGGGAGGATTTTCCAGAGCCGGAAGGTCCCATTATGGCCATCATTTGACCTTGGCACAGAGAAAATGAAACGTTGACAATGGAGGGGTATTCTTTTTTGGGGTATCGTGCAGTTAGGTTTTTAACGGTTATATTTTGTATAATAGTCTTATCAATATGCTCCTTCTGGTTCCTCTTTATTTCATTGGAATCCATTCTATCCATGACTAATTGTGATGTATCATTAATATGATTGGATTGACCATTGTTGGATTGCAACCGGTTACCACCAGATGAATTGTTTGAATTGCTTGAAGTGCCCATTTATTATTTTTATCCCGGAATTATAGCAAATATTGTGAGCTCGCATCATTATTTGTATAATCTATCTCTAACAATCAAATACAAACAAGATACGAAATTAATATTAAAGACATTCAGAGAACAGATTAGTTTTAGATTATAGATGATACAAGTGCAAGCCTTTTTTATAAAAAGAATAGTACCCCCCAGCTTTACCGGTGAGACTTAATTCATTGTGCCCGCAGGTACTGCCATTTTTTTGATTTAAATCATAAAACTAACACCTCTCCAGATTCATTCACCATTCCACAATCTTGAACCAACTCATCCTCTTTGCCAAGCAGGTGAAGCACACAATTTCTGAGCACTTTATCTTCAAGTTGTATGCGGTCAAGATGAAAATTTTCATTATGTGAAATTTTATTATCATCACTTTCTACTAATTTCCGTCGATGGTGGATCAATTCATGACAGATGATTGGTAAGGCAGCCAACTCTCCGTTACTTAGCTTAAGAATGGATCTCATTGGCAATGAGTCCATACAGATGCCGATGCAAAGTTGATCCGGATCTTGATCGGTACCATTTAAAACTGCTGCAATGATTTCTCCATTTTCTTTCCGTTGTTTAATTTGTATGGGAAAAAGATGAATCTTTTTTGGAGGATGAAAACGGACCAGTGAATGCCTGAACCAAGGACGATTAAGTAGTGTTTTCAAGCGATCCAAAAAATCAACGGTCAATTTGTCCGGAGAAGAAACCCGACGAACCTTTAGTGGTGTTCGAGAAATAATTTTACGTTCTTCGAGTTCTTCCAGCTTCTTTTCATTCCAGAGAAGTTCCTCCATACTGATTAACTCTATCCCCTCCATTTGTTCCAGCAGGGGTTTTAATATATTTTCAATTTGCCTTTGTTCATGCCCTCCCCAAAGATTATCAAAATAGTATGTTTTTTCTTTGAGGATGAAATTTGCGTTGTGTTCTCCATCAAGAAATGCTGCGGCATCAGGGGCCTTTGCATAAAAGAACACTCCTTTAGAACTTTTATCCTCAAGTATATTATGGATTGACATTGGCGTTGGGCTGTTAAATGTTAAAAACAGTGGATAATTGATCAAGTAATCCACAAGATCAATAGTATGTTCTTTATGCTCAAAAAAAGAGTTGTTTGATTGAATTCTGTTAACTAAAAGATTACGTAATGTATAAATATTGGCAGTTGCCATATCATCAGCATATTGTTTTAGTCTTTTTGATTTGCTTCCCATCGCTTTTTTAAACAATTTTATTAAAGCCATACATCTTGCTGTTTCAACGCTTTGCTTGATTTTATCAAAATCCTTATCCCTTACAAATTTATCTCGCCCCAAAGTGGGTTCTCCATGATTGCTCAGAACAATGCAGGACTCATTCTGCATATACGGTTTATCATAGTGTTGATAATTCTGAGGCAATTTTGACCCTCCGGTGCTTATAAACATGGGATACATTTTATCTTTTTCCACAGGCATTTTTCTTAGATAGAGGTGAATATCATCAATGAATTCCCATTCTCTGGCCCTTGATCTGGCCACATAGTGAACCGTCGGCTCATCTTCTATTGAGATATTGATATCTCCTTTCCTCGCCATCAAAGAAGGATCAATGCAGATTATATTTCCATTAAAATCAACTGGCACTATTGTTTGTCTTAAAAAAGATGACAGCGCTTTCATTATCCCTGCGTGGCTACTTTTGGGAAAAGTAAATGTTATGGCAAATCCATGACAATTTTCCTGGGATTCATTCATATACCAATAAGGTATACCCGTATGAGAACAATCATATATAATTTGGGATGATCGCCCGCAAACCACAGTGTTTATTTCAACTTTTTTTACACCCAGATGACTGTTAAAGGCACCGACAAGCCCCATTCCAAATCTACCTATGGTATTTTTTTTATTATTTCTTTTGCTGCTTTTTCCAATGAAATGCAATGCCTCAAGATTGTCATGAATCAGCCCTATCCCATTATCTTTAAACGTAAGATGATAAGTGTTTTTTTCTTTTATCAGTGTAATAACAATAGGTTCCTTGCCTTGTTGTTGATCCAGGGCATTTGCCACAGGTTCATGGACAATCCCCTGTTCAGGAAAAGCGAATTGATTTTCTCTGAGTTTTTCAAATCCCTTTTCATGATGGGCTTCAAAAATAAACTTTCTTTCCAGTAATAAGTTTTTTTCTATATTTTTCAGCATTTTAAAATCCTATAAATAAGGTGTTGTTTTTTTTAGCAGATCCGCGAAATTATAAATTGATGACATTATCAAAAATTTGGATAAATTCATTGAGATCACAATCAGTGGAGATGTTTTCCTCTTCCCAAGGGAGTCTTACGAGGTTTGCTCGACCAAAGCGCTGGACTATATCTTTGGTGAGTAAATTCTCTCTTTGATTTGCAGGGCATGAAAATCCAATGTCACACAATATTTCACGTATTAAAAAATGTGCTGCAAACATCTGATATTTATTTGAATTTGATAATAAATCAATTAAATTTTGAATGTGAGTGTTATTCAAGTTTAAATAAACGGTTGGGAATGGGTTGTTTTGAAAATAAGTTGGTGTCATTTTTTCTTCAGTTCCTTTGTATGAATAAAAATTACCAACACGCACTGCCAGGTGATCTGGAAAATTCTTAGAATTTTCAACTGAGTTTCGAAAGTTACTCCAAACAGATTTGAGTTCTAATTTTTTTTCCACAAGCTCTGAAATTTTCAACGCTTTAGGAGTATCGAAATTATTGACCAAAAGGCGGTTCTCTTTTTTGACAAGACGGCCATTGTATCTTTTTTCTAAATAATCCTGGAATTGATAGGGGAGGTCTGCAAGACAAATACAGATAAATTCAGGTTCATCCGCTTTTACAAAATTCCGCATGCTCATGGATGAAGGACGCTCCCATGTGAAATAAATACTGCCCTCCCATTTATCGAGAAAGTCGAGTGAATATGGAATGTGTGAAGTATAACTTGGGATAAAAGGAGCATTCAGAACTTCAACCGGCGGAGAAAAATTATGTTTTTCAGATTGAACCATTGTGTCCGCCATTAATATCTGAAAATTTGTGCGGTGTTCATAAATTTCTAATGGGTTTTTTGTTAAAAGGATTGCAGAAGAACGAACAAAACCTTCCAGTATAACGTGTTTGAAAATTTTGGGAAGGAGTTCTTTTAAAAACGGCGTATCAAGTGATATTCGATTGCGGCCTATGTTGGTTTTAAAGTAAAAACTATCCAGAATCACATGGGTTTTTTGAAGTGTAAAGGCTTCGCCTCCGGTCCAGGGTAACCCGTTGGGCCGCTCAATTGGAATATTGCCTTTACACAGGGTGATTGAGGGTAAATTTTTGCTTCCTGTATTTTCCAAACCTACTGATAAAGTGACCTCTCCAAGACCTGATGCCAGTTTAACATCAAAATGAGAATTGCCATGTTTATCCTGCATTGTGTATTCACCGGGTACTTCAAAAGTGATATTTATTTTTTCCCTTTTGTAATTAAGCTCGCCATTTTTTTGTAATTTTACTGTTGTTTGGTGCATGGCTGGATTTATCCAGCATAATTCTTTTCGAATCGTTTCGTTGATGATTTTAACTTCTTCAACAAATGCCTCTTTATTCGGTAGGGGTATTTTCATACAGACCAGCGTACCATGTTGGGTACCAATCATTTTGGTAGCATTTAAACGTGAAATTTCAAAAACTTTTCCTGAAAGTGTAGGGTGAATTACAACTGCATATGCCCCTCCCTGTGGGGTCATAGTGATAATCTCCAGTCCCGCCAGATCGTAACAGAGCATACTGAGCCTTCCCAGTGAGAATTCTCCAATTTTATCAATTATATTTTCTTTGGAGGAATCAAAAAGACACAGATAATTACTTTTGATTATTTTTTCATCCATACCGCAACCATCATCTCGAAAAAAAACCAGCATCAGTTTGTTTTCTGCATCGTATCTAAATTCAGATTCGATCATACTACAGCCACTGTCCACACTATTTTGTCCCAGTTCACGGAAACACAAAGAGCGATGGCTGAATTGTTGCTTGATTGAACTTATTATTGATTCAGTATCAATCTGAAACGCTTTTCGCGGGGTATGATCAAGAATCACTTCTCCCTGGTAAGTAGGGATATTTGAATTACTCATTTGATTGATCTCCTTTTTCACCATTAAAATTCCATCACAAGAAGGCCGACGTTATGATCAAGCTCTAATATTGTTATCATGGCAATTTTTGGTTGACTTTAAGGTCGGCCTTGATCATTGTGATCAAACTCCAATTTTTAATTGGCCTTATTATTTGTTTATTCTTTTTTAAAACAGATCCCATAGATCTGATTTTATAAATGATTGATGAAATTTAATAATATCAATTTTCGTGCCAACAATAATATTTTATATTGATGTTGTGTATAAGTAACTGTTATTAAATCTAATGATTATTTTATTATATAGAATATATGGTTTTGGGTAGGAGATGAGTATTGAGTTGTTCGTTGAGTTGATATAAGTTTAGTAAGATTTTGTTGAGTTTATTTTTAATCTAAAAATTAATATTCTTTAAAGTGTTTATATTGTTATAGTATTACAGATCAAACCAAAAAATATAATGTGTATGGTATGAATTTTGAAATACAAATATTTACCATTCAATCAAATGAATTGGATGATTCATTATTTTTGTTTTTCCAAAATACAGGAGAAGCACGGGAGATTTAAATGAAAATTGATGCGGTCGTCTTTACTCAATCGGACAATAATAATAACCCATCAGGGATGTCACTTGAGATTGAAGAAATTAAACAGAATACTCATAATTACGAAACCAAAACAAAATCACTTATAGTCTTTTCTGAAAGATATACGGAAAAGTTAAAAGTTTATGAAAATGAAATAGATTTTCTGGGACAGCAAAATGATGCTGTAGGTTTGACTAAAATGTTTGAATCCACAAAAGATAAAATTCCCCTTGCTGTTGGAAAATATAGCCATATAAGACGGTTTATTGGGAGCGTTTATGCTTATCTCAATAAGGATGAAGTAATCAGAAACAGGAGTTTGCTTGCCCTTGGTGATGAAGTATTCAAGGAATTATGGCAAACAACGTCTGGTAATACGTCTGATGCGATTTTTAATTTGTTTATACCTGGCAAAATCAAATCAAGTGTAAAAACCAGTGAGAAACAATTAGAACCAGATGAGGATGACCTATGCCAAATGTTGCCTCCCATGGCAGTAAGTCCTGATATTGAAGATGCTTATATTGGGGAATCGCGTGATACAAAATTTATTCGTCAACTTATTATTCGGGCATCTCAAAACCAAAGACCTGTTTTGGTTTTGGGTGATTCCGGTACAGGTAAGGATGTTATTGCAAGGCAAATTCATCATCACAGTGATAGAAGTGACAAGCCATTTATCTCAATTAATTGTGGAGCCATCCCTTCAGAACTTTTTGAATCGGAACTTTTTGGTCACACTAAAGGGGCTTTTAGCGGAGCGACGTATGACAAAACTGGATTATGGGAGGCAGCAGATGGCGGAACTCTTTTCCTTGATGAAATTGGAGATTTGAGCCTTCATCACCAGGTAAAAATACTTCGGGCACTACAGGATGGATCAGGCAGAAGAGTGGGGAGTGTAAAGAATAATAAACTCAACGCCCGAGTAATTGCTGCAACCAACAGGCACCTTTATAAGATGGTTACCCAGGGACAGTTCCGTGAAGATCTCTATTATCGTTTACGTTTAGGCATGTTGATTTATACGTCTCCTCTTAGAGATCGCAGGGAAGATATTCCGCTTATGACTTTATCTTTCTGGGAAAAAATTAATCCCGAGAATGATCATCGGCCTCAACTTTCAAAAGAAATTTTATCCAGGCTAATGGATTATCAATGGCCTGGAAACGTCAGGGAAATAAAGTCGATTCTCAACAGTCTCTACTCGTTTTTTTATGAGGAAGATCTGTTGACTGTAAAGCATTTGGAAGCCATTCTTGCCTATGAAGGTCAGGATACCATCAAGCCATCTGAGGCTTCCGATGTACCCACAAAAACAAAGATGCTATCCAATAAAATTAAAACAATGCGCCAATTAATACGAGTTGATGAACTTATTGAAGCTATTATTAATGACATGACTCGGTTCACTTCATCTCATAATATCAATTTGAATCACAATATTGATTCGGATTCTTTGCTTTTTTTTCAAAGCAATTTAAAAAATAGAATTGATGAGTTAGACGCTCTTTGCTTATATCCCCTTCGCTTTGGTTCATCAGTGATGTTTGATGAGATAAATCTATTACGGTCAAGGTTACTTTATTTTTATGGTATATTGGGCCATGATTTCCAGAAAGCCTGTAATTTCTGGCAAGAAGATACTAAAGTTGTTTTAAAAAATACAAAAAATAAAATTTCACAAATAATAGGGGATTTGATGGTGTGACAAGGGGAAAGTGAATTTGAGCCTATAATTATCTTATCTATAGGTGCTGTGGCTTGGTCTAAAGCATCAACTTCTTGATTGTTTTTATATACGATTGAACTGATATAAAGTGAATTGGGGCTATGTGTTTGTGTAAAAAGCAACATAATCAATAATTAAAAGTTATGCTTTTGTTTTTTTATTGACAATTCTTTGAAAAAAAAGCACGTTATTAAAAATATTGGGTCTGTAAATATTTAATGGTCGGGGCTCTCTTTGAAATTGACTTTATATACAGTGTTTTAGTAGAATTTGTAGCAAATTCTGAACAACTCGGAGTGATGATAAAGTCAGTTTAGCCTTTAAAAGCCGGGTGCTCTTCAAAAGAATTCCCCTAATGCCCGGATTTATTGAGAACTTAGGGCTTGATCATAACGTCGGGCTGCTTGTGGTGGAATTTTAACATTAAAAATATATAAAATATAATCAGTTCATCCGAATTTCGCGTACTTACCTTGCCGCAAATTCTGGATCAGGCGATATTTGAGCAGGGGCTGGCAGCTGATTTTGAATTATTTATCCGGAATGAATGGAAGCCGGAGGCATGCCGCAAAGCCCTTGAATGGATGAAAAATGAATTTTTCAAATCCAAAAAAGCGGCATGAAACTCAAATTAGATGAGAATCCACTTTGATCAAGGAGTATTATGACCAACGATAGCACATACAAATATTTTGCCTTTATCAGCTACTCCAGAAAGGACAGCAAGGCAGCCAAATGGCTCCAACGAAGGTTGGAATGGTTCCGGTTTCCCGTCAAAATGGTGGCAGAAGAGGCCCGCCCAGTGCATCCGAAATATATCCGCCCGGTTTACAGGGATAAAACCAACCTGGAAGTCGATGATGCCCACTATTGGGAGAATATCAAAGGGGCCATATTACAATCCCGATTTCTGATCGTGTTATGTTCTCCTGATTCTGCATCCTCCCAACCGGTTGATATGGAAATCCGGCATTTTCTTTCTGATCCGAAACGTAAAGACGTCTTGGCAGACATAGTGCCTGTGATCCTCAAGGGAAATGTCGGAATCGGGGATGAATCAGAGAGCCTCTGCCCAGCCCTGCTGGAACAGGGCAGCAAGGTCTTGGCCCGGAATCTGCCCACCATGGTCCCGGACGGTGATGATTCTGAAAAAGAAGGCTGGGAAAACGGATTTGTGGGTGTGGCCTCTTACCTGCTCCAGCTCAAGCGCGAGGCACTAAGCGACCATTGCCAGCGGGAAGAACGCAAACGTGCCCGGCGCTCAAAGCTGCTTTCTGCCGTGTTTGCCCTACTGGCAATCCTGGCCGTGACCGGGGGCATTGTGGCCTGGCAGCAACGGCAAGGGGCTGTTAATAAAGAACATCAAATCCAAGTTCAATCTGCTCAGTCGGATTTCTTGATAGCATGTGAAAAGGTAGAACAGGAGCGTCCGGATATTGCTCTAGCCCATCTGGCGCGAGCTGTTCAAAACGATCCTCAAAACCTAGCAATTCAGGCTAAACTCACGTTTCTTGTTCAGCAAATGGGTGGTGCAAGATTAGAGGTCTTGTTGAAACATTCCAGTAAAGTTAGAACTGCTTCGTTTAGTCCCAACGGAAGAAAAATACTTACAACATCAGACGACAACAAAGTTCATGTTTGGGACAGCAAGACCGGCGATAGAATAGGTAAACCGATTGAACATAAAGGGCAAATTCAATCTGCCAAATTCAGTCCCGACAGTGAACGCATTGCAACTGCATCAAAAGACGGGACATCGCAGGTATGGGATGCAAACACTGGTTTAGCCGTGGGCAAACCGATAATTCACAAATTTGGTAGCGTCTATTCCGCAATCTTCAGTCCAAATGGCAAAATGATTGTCACCTGTGGTGCTTCAGACAAAATCGCTCAAATTTGGGACGCCGACTCTGGTGAAGTTATTAGCAAACCACTCAAGCACAAAAATAACATTCAATCAGCTTCTTTTAGTTGGAATAACCGTTGGGTGGCGACCACAACCTTGGAATCCATTCATCTTTGGGACGCGACAACTGGTGAATCGATTGGTATCCCGATGCGCTCTGAAGGTCTAATAAAATCTGCTGCTTTTAATAATACAGACGAGTATATCATTTGTGAAACTTACGACTCATTTGAGTTTTGGGATGTAAAGACTTGTGTCCAGATCCATGAGGCTGTTCAAAAACCTCTGAGGCACCGTTGGGAGGGAGCCTTATCAACTTACAGCCCTAACAAAAGAAGAGTCGCTTCTCCATCTGGCGAGAGTATCCGAATATGGAATTCCGCAACCGACGAAACGATTTGCGATAGCATAAAACATGAATCATGTACAGCAGTTTCCTTTGATCCAACTGCTAGACGAATTGTAACAGCATCACTCGATAAGACGGCTCAGGTGTGGGATGCGACTTCAACAGAAGTCTTGGGAAGGAAGTTTCAACGTGAAGGAAGTATTTTCGCAATCCACGACAATTACTCCCGTATCGTGATGACACCTGAGTCACAGACAAGCGCAAGAGTATTAGATTGTTCTACAGGGAGGTTTGTGGGGAAGCCGATGCAACACGAAGATCCGATTGAATCGGCAACTTTTAGTCGAAATGGGAATCACGTTGTTACAGTGTCAGAATATTCTGTCAAAGTATGGGATTGGATTGAAGGTGAAATGATCTGCCCATCATTGGATCACGATCAGTCAATTGCTGCCGCAGAATTCAGCCCGAACGGATCAACTTTGCTCATCACAGATGACAACGACGTCATAACGGTTTGGGATACGACCACCGGAAAATCCCTTTATGATCCTATTGATTTAGGTTGCTCAATTGCTCCGCCGGTATTCAGCGCCGATGGGAGTGAGTTTGCCGTAATGTCAGAAGATGCCGTACACATTTTTAGTGGAAATTCGGGTAAACTCACCAATGAAACTCAAGTCGAAAACGGGAGAATTACCTCATTAAAATACAGTAATGGGAGTTGGAAAGCCATTTTTGTAATGGAAGATTTAACTATTCAACTGAGAGATGTTTCAAACAGTGCCGTTCTTTTGAAGGCGGGTCCGTACAGTGATGACTCGCAAATGATTTTGATTGGGCCGCTAGGTCATAAAATGGTCATTGTTGATGGGAATCAATCTGAGATTTGGGACACTACAACTGGTAAAATTATCGGTAACCGGATCCAGCATGAGTCGCAGGTGAAACACCTATCCTTTGATTCTAGCGGAAATCAAAGCCTAACTGCCACAGAACATGTTGTACGTGTTTTGGACACAAACACCGGAAAGCTTGTAGGCGAAAATTTCAAATATGAAGACCTGATTTGTTCATGCTCATTTAGCCCCAATGGAAAATGGATTATAATTGTTTCTCTGAATACGATTACTGGGCAATTTATAATCAATTTGCAGGATATCGAATCAGCAAAGTCCCTTGCTAGATTCACGATCGACGAGCCTTGGGTTCACTCGGCCACTCTCGTTAATGGTGAACGAACCCTGATGGTTGATGGAGCGTATCATGTTCAAATATTGGATATACTTCCCGATATTTCCTATAGCGAATCCGACATAATTACGCTTAGAGATATAGCATGGGTGACAGCTCGGCGAAGAATAGAACCAACTACTGGTGTATTACAGAACATAAGTCCACGAGAGTCTCTCGCTCTGCGTCAAACACTTAGTAGTTTAAATGGGGCTTCAGGGCTCGAACGTTTTGTAAAAACTGTTGTCTCCCCACGTGTTGAACGTCCAACCTCTTTGGCATGTGATCAAAGATATGTGGATATAGTGAGTCTTACGAATTCCGGCGATTTTCTTGAAGCTGCAGAAGAGGGGGATTTGGTAAAAATTGCAAATTGTCTGGATGCCGGTATTGACATAGATACCTCTGACGAAGACGGAAACACAGCTCTACTACTTGCTGCCGGTTACCCTGGTGTTGTTAACTACCTCTTGCACCAATACGAGAAACGAGTCAATCGCATCAACGGTGATGCTCCCTCTCCAATACATATGCAGCTCGGTCTTGCCTATTTGATGAATGGACGGTTGGAAGAAGCCAAAAACATATTGATGGAGTATGTAGGATCGGTTGATTCTGATGGAAACTCTTGGAATGATGGCATTAGAAAACGCTTTGAATTAGTGAGGACTCAAGGATTTGATTTTGGCAATTTCTACGAAATTGAACACATGCTTGATGTGAAAGAGGGAAAAGCTGCACCTCGGAAAACAGAACTTTATAGCACGAAACAAGCGACAGAAAACTTTCCCCAGTTAATTTGGAATAAAAAGATACGCTTCGAAATGAGTCTAAAAGACGTTTCATTAGCACCAGCGCACAACAACGGATGGCTACTTACTGCATCGTCAGAAAATGACATCGTGGTAATGAAACTTGATCATTCCGCCGAGCCGGAATGGATAAAAAAATTTGGTGGACCGGGCATTGATATTCCTGGAAAAGGACTCGTCAGCTCTTCCGGAAAAACTTATTTAGTTCCGGGAGTGTGGAATGTTCCGCATCAGTTTACAAATTCTGAAGCTTCTCAGTGTTGGATAGCAGAACTTAGCGATTCTGGAGACATTCTTCAATCAAGCAAACGAGTATTATCCGAAATCGAATCTCAAGTTTTCTCTGTTGGAGAAGTTTTTGAATTAGAAAATGGCCAATGGTATATTTCATTAAAATTGAATCATTATACAGGACCAATGCATGGATTGATCTCATTTGAAGGAGGAAAAGACAGAAGCATCGTTGGTGGGAATTGCACCCCATCCGGCCCATACGTAACATTGATGGACGACAACCCCGAAAACATCATGTATGCACAGGTCTCCGACACTCGCATTCGAGTTTATACGATTCAGAAAGGAAAACCAAAAAAGCTCTTCGAAGTGAATTTACAAATTCCAACGAATAGTTTCACTCAAATTGACTCCATAACACTGACACCGTCCTGTATCTATATTGTCGGAACGGATGAAAACGCTCCTGCTTTCGGGCGAGGTTCATGGAATAAACGTCCGGTAATGGTCTCCAGAATCAATTACGACGGAAATGTTGTTTGGACAAACACGGTAGATTCAACACATGGAGGATCCTCTCGTTTATGCACTGCTGGAGTTTTAAAAAGGCATGTAATAGTAGCGTCCGGAAATAAACTCTGGTGTTTAGATTATAAGAATGGTTCTAGGATTTGGGATTATGAACTTGAGGATACAAATGGGATTCAGTCCATAACCATCTCTGGTAATAATTTACTCGTAAACGGAGGTTGTGATGAAGACGGCAGGCTCAAATTATCCCTGCTCAAAATCCCAACCATTGATGAGACAGAAAGGCACTAGTCGATAAATATTTGCTTCACAATGAATCCAAAAAATAAACGATTTCGGTTACAACATCCACATCGAAAAAGACACCAAGCATTGAACGCTGTAGGTGCGGCGGTGACCGCACATGGAAGTAAAATTCCAAATAGTGGAAAAAATGATATGAACGAGAAAAAACAATATTGGGCATTTGTTTCCTATTCGTCGAAGGATAAGCGCTGGGGGCAGTGGTTGCACCGGCGATTGGAAAACTATCTGTCGAATAGAGAAAATCTCGAATTTATTGAAAAACAAGTTCAAAAATTCACACAAATTCTTCCTGTCTATAAAACTTTCGCACAAGCTCTGGGGCATATTTTGAAAAATACCGCTGATAAAATGAGACTAAATGCCATTGTACAGACAAGGCTCTCTCCCCATCTGGTTCCCTGGGATGAACTGACCGAGGAAATCAAAGATTATGACAGAATATTCATTATCCAAATGCCAAGGATATTAAAACAAGTCGGCTATAAAATAACAAAATTGTAGGATGAATTAATGACACTATTGGAAAAAGCACTGGGAATCGCATTGGAGGCCCATAAAGGGCAAAAGGACAAAGCAGGAGAGCCTTACATTCTCCATCCAATCCGTGTAATGATGGCAGTCCAAACAGAGGAAGAAAAAATCGTTGCACTTCTGCATGATGTCATCGAAGACTCGTCTGCTACCATTGAGGATTTGAGAAAACACGGATTTGATGACAGGATTCTTGATGCGGTTCAATCATTGACAAGGAATCCTTCTCTTGTCTCATACGAGGACACTATTGAACGTATCAAGAAGACCCCCATTGCTGCAAATGTAAAGCTGGCAGATCTTGAAGACAATATGAACATCAAGCGCATAAAAAAAGTTACAGACAAGGACCTGAAACGGATTAAAAAATATCATAATGCCTGGTCGGTGCTCAATAAACTATAGTTTGGTTGAAGGTAAACAAAAAATCCGTTTTAAAAAGGAGGTGATGATCAAAATCACTAAATATTGAATTTGCTGAACTAAATTTAGATCTCATTTACACCCAACAATTATGAGGAAAAATTTTATGAAACGTGTTTGCTTAGCCATCGTTATCTCATTTCTTGTGTGTCTGCTTGCAGCTCCTTCAGGACTCTGTTCTGAAAAGAAAAATGAACCACTCACATCTGAAGAGCTACAGCTCAGTGATAAATCTATCATCCATTATCCCGCAGCCCTTGAACTGTTCAACGCTGCAAAAAAATCCGGGATTCCCTTTACTGCGGACATCTCAAATTCGGACATCAGCTCTTATGTGTCAAAAGAAAAACGCAGCTTAAACCTGGGGCGATTAATGAGTCAGGCTTCGATTTCCGTTATTACCCGGGACGCAGACTCTCTCAATACCCTGGCCAACGCCGTTGAAGCCCTCGGAAAAACCTTTGGCGTATCAGAAACCATAGAAAACAAAAAAGAGGCAATCACTGACCTGGTTAAGCAAGGGAAATGGGACGAGGTGGGTGTGGAAATGGTCCAGCTTGAAACCTGGGTAAAGGATGAAATCCAGGCCATGCGTAATCCTTCAGCTGTTGTCATGGCCAATGCCGCTGGAATGGTAACAGGTCTCTACTATGCCACTAAAGGACTTGCAATAAATAATTCCAACAAAGGCTCAAGCTTTCTCAGGCAACCCCTCCTGACAGCCGATCTGATAGCAGATTTAAAAACGCTGCCCCCAAGTCTTCAGACGACGGGTCTCGTCAAAAAAATAATGGACGATCTGGAACAGATAAAACCATTGCTATCGGTGCAACAGGGTGAAAACATTTCCATGGAGAACATAAAAAAATTGGAAAAAATCAGTGGCGAACTTGTTGCAGAGATTTCAAAATAAAGGAGATATCATGAAAAAGAAAACTATTGTCTGTATCTTGATCTCGGCCGTAATTTTTATTTCCGGGATTTCTGCAACCTGTTGGGCAACTGAACAAAGCGCAATTTCAAATGCAGCTGGTGTAATTCAAGCGCTGAATCAGAAAACTGGGGGTATCATTAATTGGAGAACAAAGCCTTCTGACATTAAATCCTTATTCCTTCATACCGGAGAAGAGTATATCTACTCCAACTATTTTTATGCAGGAAATACCTATTTCATACTCGCCGTGGGATGTGACGATGCCACGGATCTTGATGTGACCTTGTATGATGAAAACGGTAACGTTGTCTCTTCAGATACCACAACAAAATCCTGGTCGGTGGTAACCATTAACCCAAAATGGACCGGCAAATTTTATATTAAAGTCAAAATGTACAAAGCTGTCGGCGGTGCAGCCCATGCCATTATGCTGACTGGATTCATATAATATAACCTGTACCAAAAGATGCCGGGGTTAAGGCCAGTCAAACGGAGGATAGTTTCCGTTAACCTGCTTTAACCCCGTTTTCACATATTTTGCCAAGAAAGACTACCGAGCTCGACCCGGCTGACATCAACCTCCTTAGCATGGGAAGTATCACAATGAAAAGAATTACCAATTATTTTCAATCACTCTTTCATGGGAAATCCCACGAATTTCAGCAAGAAATAATCGACAAGTTTCCTGCTTTGAAAGATGAAATTTTTGTGCTGGCATACATCGCCTATGCCGATCAAACTGTTCACCAGGATGCCAGTCAGTATATTCATGACCATTACAACCGCCACTACGCTCCTGAAATTATCAAAAAGATAGTAAAGTATTTGCATCTCATCACGAAAAAGGGAAATGCCTTTCTCTGGCAGAGGCTGGAAAAAATCCGGGAAAAATATAAGGATGACCGGAATACCCTGTTGTTTTTCATGCTGGAATCCCATGCCGTTATAAAATTACAGAGCCCGCCATCCCCAAAAGCGCTTGAATATGTTGACAATCTGGCCCGATTATTTGAAATCACTCCAGAAGATCAGGCAATGCTTTGCCAATTGTTCAAGATAAAAAAAACACCTGAAAATCAATTAGACAAAAGCAACATCAAACTTCTAAAAATTACCGGAGATATCAGCAACGCAGATGTTTTCTACCCAGATGAGCCCATTTATTTTTCAATCATACAGGCCCATCTCAATTATTACATCATTAATAACAGTGATTTACATGATATTTTTGTTGGACCTTTTCCAGTACCTGCGTTTACCGTGGAAAGAATACCCGTCGATACTGCCGTGTCCTTCGGGCAGCACCAGATCCATTATTCACATCTGGATCTTTTATTTAAGAACAAACTACTCTCTTTTACAGCTACCTCTTTTTTCAATGCTTTCGAAGACACCCTTTCCGTATCTGAAATTGAAACCGACAAAACGATCGCTGCGGTTTATTCCAAGGGGAACCTGAATCGACTGGTCTTGAAAAACGAACTGGCCTCGCTTAAAGTTAACGGTCATCCAGTCCAGGGAGCGGAAGTTTATATTCAGATTACTGATACCGTAAAAATTGATAATTTTCCCAAATTCAAGCTTATCAATTGTGGTGGAGAAAAAATTTATCAACCAACGATCTTGCCCCATGGGCATGGCAACTTCTGCACCATTTCAACAAAAGTAGAAACATCTCCCAGCCATATCAGGCTTAAAGCACCTTCCGGCGCATTGATTCATCTTAAAATTCAAAAAGAAAATAATTTTTACCTGCTTGACAGAGAGGATCAAAACGGCCCAGCAGTCTTTGTAAATGAACATATTGTAAAATTCCCCTTTACACTGAAAGACGGGGACATTATCACAACACTGAACAATTATATAATTTTTGACAGCCATAAAAGTGAGCTGACCCATTATTTCCCTCGATTTTCGTCTTTTGCGGTAACTGAACTGATCTATAAATTCCATGATGGGAATATGGCTGTCAATAAAGTATCCTTTAAGGTAAATGCCGGAACGATGGTTGCTATCATGGGGCCCAGTGGATGCGGCAAATCCACACTTCTAAATATTCTGAACGGCTCAGTAAACCCCTCTTCAGGCCGGGTCATGGTAAACGGACACAACCTCCATGAAAATTATCCGGCTGTGCGCAGCCAGATAAGCTATTCCCCCCAGGATGATTTGCTCTTCAGCAACCTGAGCGTATCGGAGAACCTTATTACCAGCACACAAATACGGAAACCTGCTCAATCACGCTCTGCTATCAATAAAAAGTGTCTCAAAGTCTTGGCAGATATCGGCCTATTGCGTAAAAAAGATGAAAAAGTCGGGGATGTGATCAAAAAAAACCTCTCCGGGGGCCAGCGAAAAAGAGTCAATATCGGAGTTGAACTAATGACGGACCCGGATATCCTCTTTCTGGATGAACCCACATCTGGCCTCTCTTCCCTGGACTCGGAACAGATTATACGAGTTCTGAAGCAAACTGCCCTTTTAGGCAAAATTGTTTTTGTTGTAATCCATCAACCCAGTTCTGCCATTTTCAAAATGTTTGATCAGCTGATTCTGCTGGATAACGGCGGTAAACTTGTTTTTTTCGGTGATCCCAAAAATGCGGTTGCCCATTTCAAGGATCATAAGAAAATGGCCGGAGATATTGAATGCACCCGGTGCGGGAATATGAACCCTGAAGTAATCTTTGATATTCTGGAGGAGAAGCTTCTGGACAAGGACGGCAATCCCATTGAGGTGGAGGAACAGGGGAAAAAAATTCCAGTCAGAAAATACTGGCCTGCCTATTGGCGGAACCATTATAAACATTACTCCACCCATCTTCAGACAGTTGAAGATACCCTGGAAAAAAAAGAGCTACCTGAACCAGCGCCTTTTTCTGTAAAAGAGCGACTGAGGCAGACCGGGTCTATTTTTTACAGAAATTTTTTAAATGCCACCCGGGACATCGGAAATCTCGTGATAACTCTTTTGGCGGTTCCAGCTGCTCTGGCATTGTTCATCAGTTTTATCCTGATCACATCTTCTGCGGATACCCAAGGCAGCTCCTATGCAGCAAATGCTAATATCAGCACATTTTTGTTTCTCATGGTCATTGTGTCCCTTTTTTTGGGGCTGACCTGCAGTGCAGATCAGATCATTAAAGACAGAAAAATTCTTATCCGTGAAAAAATGCTGGATATGAGTATCCTGTCCTATTATCTGTCTAAAATATGCACGCTTCTAATATTTGCCCTTGTCCAGAATATCCTCTTTCTTCTGGTGTCTGGCTGTATTCTTGACAATCTGACTCTGTTCTGGGTTTATCTGCCCTTCTGCTATGCCTGCTCTTTTGTGGGGATTACCATGGGACTACTGCTCTCCTCCTTTAATATTACAACCACTGCGGCTTATAATATTATCCCTCTGATCCTCATCCCCCAGATAATACTGGGCGGGGCCATTTTAAAGTACGATCAGATGAACAAACGCCTGTTAAGGACTTACAGCCAATCCGTCATCGAACGGAATTATAAAGAGGACGACAGCCTGAATCTGATCCCTGAAATTGTCTACTTCATGCCTTCCTACTATGCCTTTGAAGGGGTTATGGTCTACAGCAAAAATCACAACGCCTATGAAAGCTATATGAATAAATTCCAAAAACAAATGAAATACTGGAACAAGCTGGCCGATGACGGTGACATCAGTGAAAAGGAAATTATAAAAAAAAATGCAGAACTCGAATCCGCTCAGGTGGCGTTCAGACTAAAACACCTCCAGAATCGCTATCAAAATATGGATGTTTATGACGCGGTCAGCCAGGGAAAAATAAAATTCAATAAAAGATTGAAGATGGAAAGAGACAAAAAAAATCCTTGGTTTTTCGGTGTGTTTCTTTCCCCTGAAAAAATTGTATTTCACCGATATATACCAACGCCTTATGTGAATTTAATGGTTCTCATGATAATGGGCGTTTTTTTTGCTGGCATGACATTGTTCCGTCTGGAAAAAAAATTATAACACTATGGCATCCGATTTATATAACATACACGGCAGTAAATCTCTGTCACAACAATCCTGATAGGAAGAGACTTTCCACTATGTTTAAAGCAGTCTTCGAGAAAATGAATGATCTCTACCAAAACAGCGCAGGGAGCTCTTCTGTATATGCAACAGCACAAAAAAAAGCATATATTTTTCCGATTATCGGAAGCCTGCTGATCCCTATCTTTGTAGGATTAATTTTTCCATTTACCTATTCCGGGATAACACTGTTTTCATCCCTGTTCACTCTAACTGCTACGATGTGTGCACTTTTTTCAATATTAATAGAATGGCAAAACAGTAATGGTCTGTTAAGACCCATCTTTGAAAAAATATTTTTTGTTGATCCTCAGTTTATTTTGGAAACAGATCTAAAAAATAAAGAGATTCCCTATTGTACCATTTTTTTAATTTTCATCAATATCCTACTCTTTTTGATACTACCAGAGGATGTTGTCAAACAGGGAGTTTTTTTTCCATACAAAGATCACCCGTCTCTGCTGAGCTCTATCATAAGTGTTTTTACCAGTGCATTTCTCCATGGAAATACTGGGCATCTTATGGGAAACATGCTCTATCTATTGGTCATTGGCATGGCTGTGGAAACAAGAATAGGCATTATAAAATATACATTGTTATATATTTTATGTATTATATTTGCTAAAATATTTGTTTTTGTTATGCTATTGACTCAATCCAAAGGGTTGGAACCGTTCAACTTATATGATTTCCACTCACTTGGTGCATCTGGAGCCATTTCCGGTTTACTGGGCATTTTTGCGGTCAGATGTTATTTTTCAAAAATAAAAGTGGGGTTACCGTTTTTTGGAATTCCTTTTCTGGCCATCTTGCTGAAAGTAAACGGTACTCTCTTTATATCCTTTTTCTTTATAATGAATATTCATGGCAGTTTGACTCAGTTCCATTCTAAAAGTATTGGTATAAACCACTGGGCCCACGTTGGTGGATATTTGGGAGGCTTCATTATGGCATATTTTTTACAGATTCATAAAGATGCTGCTGAAGAATCTGTCGAAGCAAAGGTGACATATTTCAAAGAAAATAATATTTTTGGAAAAGAAGCTATTCAGACTTGCCAGGAGCGCCTTTTAAAGAATCCAGAAGATGAACAGGCACTTCGATACTTTCTTCATTTAAATCTCTATAACTCCAGGGAAGAAGGGGTATTCTATTCCCGTCTGATTTCTTTGCTGGTAAAACAGAATAATATGGAAGAGGTCATAAAACTGTTAGATCAATTTTTTCCAAAACACCTAAATGAACTGTCGGGGAGTGCACTGACACGTATTGGGATGTATTATTACAAAAATTTCAACTACACCAGAGCCCTTTCCTGTTTTCAGTTAGCATGTGATCATAGGGGTGTTCATCAGGAAAAAGCAATATTTCAACTGGCAATTATTTTTGAAGAGATGGAAAGTTATGAACTTGCAGTAGAGCAATATAAAAAGATTATGACCCAAAATCTGGACAATATATTTTTTAAGGAAGCTGTAAAAAGGTATAATTCAATTAAGAATCAAAAAAGAATAGCATAGCTGCCTTCAGAGTGATTGATTCTGTGACCCTTTTGATTATTCAACCAGGAGAAAAACAATATGGATGAAAAGAACATCAATGCAATTATAAGCCGTTACCCATACCCCATTGCCATTCTTTACCGCATCGTGGCTGGCATGGATTTGAAAGAAGAGCCGGCAAAAGGCCTGGAGTATATTCTACAGACAGCCGAAGCCATTGCACGCCTGCTGGGTATCATTGCACTTTCTGAATTGACTCTTTTAAAGGAACAGCAGGATATCGACATCCCGGCCGGGGTTAAATCCGAATTCAGAAAAAACATAAAAAGACCCAGCTTCGGAATATGGCTTGGATTTGCACGGGAAGGATTTGCTTTTTTCAAGAAAAGTGGCGCTCAGACCATTATCCCTGAACTGAACGAGCTCTTTTATAACGGTCGCAAAGAGACCGAATTCAAGATAGCACTGGACAAACTGATAAAACTGAGAAATGCCATAGCCCATCGAAAAGTGGTGCTGGATACCATTGATAAACAGCAGACCGCAGTCCAAATCTCCCTTAATTATCTCCACACGGCTTTAACCGGCCTGGACTTTTTAAAGCAGGTCAGTTTTGGATACATTAAGTCCATTGAGGTGAACAAGAAGAGGCGGCAAAATCCTGAATTTCTGCATAAAGGCAAACTGCTCACAGGGGACAGCATCGGCAAAGGCATCAATCTGAGCAGCGTGCAGGATGAGTTCAAGGAGACCGACACCGTGATCATCCGGTATGACCGGAGCAGATATCTGAACCTCTATCCATTTTATATTTATGATGAGTCCTCAGGCGATGCAGTGGATGTCTTTTTTTACAACGGCATGGATAAAAAACGGCTGGAGTATATCGGCATCGATCCGGGCGGCAAGTTTTTTGTGGAGAATCAGGCACCCGAGGAGAGCCTGGATATGGATGCGGAATTTGATCTTTTGATGTCCGGCGGCGGTATGAAAACGGATGAAAATAACATCAAATACTCTCCGGAGCTGCATGGAGAATTTGCCCACATCACCTATCTGATGGACAAATAAAGGGGATACTCATGGTTGACACAGACAATTTTGAATCCTTTTTGGAAGAGATGCTGGAAAACGAAGATCTCTCCAGTGCTCAAAAAACAGCGCAGGCGGTTGAAGTCAAACCGGAATCTCAACCAGAAACTCAAAGTGAGCTTCAACCTGCAGCAAAAGAAAAAAAATCGGAAATCACAAAGCGCAACCCCTTCAAGTTTCTGGACGCCTACACCCCTGATGATCTGGACATCTTTTTTGGCCGGGACATGGAGATCGCTGAGCTTTACCACACCGCCTTCAGCCACAAGGTAAGCGTAGTATTCGGCAACTCGGGCGCAGGCAAGACATCCCTTGTGCAGTGCGGGTTTTTATCCCGGGTTAAGCCGGAAAAAGCAGCTTTTTTCCCCATCCGTTCCGCCATTGATCCGCTATCTTCCCTGAAAACCGAGTGCATCTCTAAAATCTGTATCTATGATGATGAGAGCGACCTGTTTACCAATCTGACCCTTGCCGCCCAGACCCTTAAAAAAACCATGATCCTCTTCTTTGACCAGTTTGAGGAGATTTTTATCCTTCAGCCCCTGGAAACCCGCAGGCAACTGGCGATTCTGCTTAAAAAAATCATTCATTCCGATCTGGACATTAAAATTATCATGGGCATCCGTGAAGAGTATTTCGCCCGTCTGATAGAGTTTGAAAAAGTGATTCCGGATATTCTGTCCAACCGCATCTGGGTGAGAAACATGTCCGGCATGCAGGCGGAGAAGGTCATTGTCAATCCCTGTCAGGTGTGCGGCGTGGAGATTGAGCCGGATGTTCCCAAACAGGTGATCGCAGAGCTTTCCCAGGGCAAAGAGGGGGTTGAGCTGCCTTATGTGCAGGTGGTTATGGACAATCTCTTCGGTCGGGCAGTTGAGCGAGACCCAGATCATCCGCATATCCGGTCGGCGGATTTTACGATCCAGGGTGGCGTCAAGAACATCCTCTCCAATTTTATCGAAGACCAGATCAAGGACATGTCGGATGTGGAAAAAACCAAACAGGTCCTAAAATCCCTGATTACCTCCGAAGGCACCAAACGCATACTTAATATTGGGGGCATAGCCGATGCCTCATCCAACTACGGCGAAGCCATTGAGTTGGCAATGTTGCAGGAGATCTTAAGGGAACTTGTAACGCGGAGAATTTTGCGGGAAGATCCGGACAACGCTCTATATGAACTGCGCCATGACACCCTTGCATTCACCATTCTAAAGTGGATGAGCGGCATCGAACAGGAACTGATGGAGGTTCGCCAGACTCTTGAGAACCGGTTCAGGGAATATCAGGCAAGAAACACGCTGCTGGATGCATCGGCGCTTGGATATATTGCTCCATATGAAAGCCGTTTACGCCTGAAACCGGAGATGCTGGATTTCATTGAAAAGAGCAAAAAGGAGGCAGCAAAAAAGCGTAGGCGGATTTTGACTGCTGTGGGTGTGGCGGTGGCGGTGTTTGTTCTGGCAGTCTCTGTGTTGGGGGGGTTTGGTTATTTGAAATCCATTGAGGCCACGAATCAAAGCATAGAGGCGAATAAGCAAGCAAAAGAAGCTATAACGCAAAAAGCTTTTGCGGAGGCAAAACTCATCGAAGCCCGGCATAATATGGGGCTTGTGTATAATGAAAAAGCAGAACGTGCAATAGAAAATAAAAACTTCAATGCCGGAAGGCTTTATGCTCTTCATGCCCTGAACAGTTTTGATCTGGAACTGGCAGGAGAGGAAAAATCAAAGGCAATTGGAATGGTTTTGAGTCATCCTGACTATCCTATTATTTTTTCCACTCCTGACGGCTCTCATCATGATGGTGCTGGAATGAGTGTGAGTTTCTCCCCGGACGGCAAGACTCTGGCTTCCGGATTTTGGGATAAAACCATCCGTCTTTGGGATGTGGAAACGGGAAAAGAAAAATCTCTGCTTTCCGGGCATACGGATTATGTATGGAGTGTGTGTTTCTCCCCGGACGGCAAGACTCTGGCTTCCGGATCCTGGGACAAAACCATCCGTCTTTGGGATGTGGAAACGGGAAAAGAAAAATCTCTGCTTTCCGGGCATACGAATACTGTAAATAGTGTGTGTTTCTCCCCGGACGGCAAGACCCTGGCTTCGGGGTCCAGGGAGAAAACCATCCGTCTTTGGGATGTGGAAACGGGAAAAGAAAAATCTCTGCTTTCCGGGCATACGGATTATGTATGGAGTGTGTGTTTCTCCCCGGACGGCAAGACCCTGGCTTCCGGGTCAGGTGACAATACCATCCGTCTTTGGGATGTGGAAACGGGAAAAGAAAAGTCTCAGCTTTCCGGGCATACGGATGCTGTAATGAGTGTGAGTTTCTCCCCGGACGGCAAGACTCTGGCTTCCGGGTCTGATGACAGAACCATCCGTCTTTGGGATGTGGAAACGGGAAAAGAAAAATCTCTGCTTTCCGGGCATACGGATTATGTATGGAGTGTGTGTTTCTCCCCGGACGGCAAGACCCTGGCTTCGGGGTCCAGGGACAAAACCATCCGTCTTTGGGATGTGGAAACGGGAAAAGAAAAATCTCTGCTTTCCGGGCATACGGATCGTGTATGGAGTGTGAGTTTCTCCCCGGACGGCAAGACTCTGGCTTCCGGATACTGGAACAATCCCATCCGTCTTTGGGATGTGGAAACGGGAAAAGAAAAGTTTCAGCTTTCCGGGCATACGAATACTGTAAATAGTGTGAGTTTCTCCCCGGACGGCAAGACCCTGGCTTCCGGGTCAGGTGACAAAACCATCCGTCTTTGGAATGTAAAAACGGGAAAAGAAAAGTTTCAGCTTTCCGGGCATACGAATACTGTAGATAGTGTGAGTTTCTCCCCGGACGGCAAGACCCTGGCTTCCGGGTCAGGTGACAATACCATCTGTCTTTGGGATGTGCAAACGGGAAAAGAGAAGTCTCAGCTTCCCGGGCATACGTCTTCTGTAACGAGTGTGAGTTTCTCCCCGGACGGCAAGACCCTGGCTTCCGGGTCAGGTGACAATACCATCTGTCTTTGGGATGTGCAAACGGGAAAAGAGAAGTCTCAGCTTCCCGGGCATACGTCTTCTGTAACGAGTGTGAGTTTCTCCCCGGATGGCAAGACCCTGGCTTCCGGGTCAGGTGACAATACCATCCGTCTTTGGGATGTGGAAACGGGAAAAGAGAAGTCTCAGCTTCCCGGGCATACGGCTTATGTAAATAGTGTGAGTTTCTCCCCGGATGGCAAGACCCTGGCTTCCGGGTCAGGTGACAAAACTATCCGTCTTTGGGATGTGGAAACGGGAAAAGAAAAATCTCTGCTTCCCGGGCATACGTCTTATGTAAATAGTGTGAGTTTCTCCCCGGACGGCAAGACCCTGGCTTCCGGGTCCAGGGACAAAACCATCCGTCTTTGGGATGTGGAAACGGGAAAAGAAAAATCTCAGCTTCCCGGGCATACGTCTTATGTAAATAGTGTGAGTTTCTCCCCGGACGGCAAGACCCTGGCTTCCGGGTCAGATGACAATACCATCCGTCTTTGGGATTTAACATTTTATTTTAAAGTTAAAGACCGACAGGTGAACGAGGCCGAAATCAAAAAAGCAGAACAACAATACAATCTGCACCTTGTCAAACTTGAAATGCAGCCCATTCTTGAGGAAAGAAACCTCTACAGAATAAAACCCCAACTGCCCGATTGGCCCCAAACCCACCCTTTTCACTGGCTTGCCAAAGCAGAAGCAGGAGATTCAGATGCCATGCTGGAACTGGGTTTTATTTACGACAGGGATAACAATATGGATAAAGCTGAATACTGGTACAGACGTTCAGCAAAGTCAGGACACAGGGAAGTCGAAGAACGGTTGAAACGTCTTGAGATTAGCAAAGCTGAAGTATTTTATAACTCAGGAGTCGAGTTTCATAATTCCGGTCAGTTTGATAAAGCTATAGAGAATTACACCCAAGCCATCGCCCTTAATTCTGAACATGCTGATGCATATTGGAACAGATCAAATATTTATGGAAATCAAAAAAAATACGACCTTGCCATCCCTGATTTAAGAAAAATAAATCTGCTTGCGTCTGATTTTGCAGACGCTTACGGTCAACTTGGTTGGTTTCTTATCATGCAAGGAAAGTATGAGGAAGCCAAAGCACCTTGTCTGAAAGCTCATGAACTGGCTCCGGATTCTTATGCCTGTGCGGTCAATGTAGGTCACACTTATCTCCTCACCGGAGATGCCGGTAAAGCCAGAGAATACTACGGGAAAACTATAGATTTGATTAAGACCGAAGAAGAATTTACCAAAGGGCCTATGGCAGACTTTGAGCTTTTTATATCCAACGGCTGGCAGGTTGAAGCATGCAGACAAGAGATGGCATGGATGAAAAAAGCATTTAAGGCAGCGGGTTCTGAGACACATTCACATATTGATATTAATTGATTTGTATGTCGGGCTGCAGAGTCCGACAATAAAAAATCAATCCAAAAAATTTTACCGGAGATTACCCATGTCAGACAAGATTATTCCAGCAAATATGTTTCAATTCGACTTTCTCGGATATGGTGAAATGCTTGAAACTTTTCCCGAGCATAAGGATAGCATATTTCTGGATGTCGGCAACCGGCTGGGTCCCGGTGTTATTGATCATCATCACCTCTCTGCATATTCAGGCTCGGCTGCCGGTTTACTGCTTCTTCATCCTGATTTCATAGCTGCCTCCATAAATCCTGAACGTAGACCAGATACCCCTTTTACCATAATTACCCATATCAAACCTGACCTGGATTGTGTGGCATCTGCATTTCTCTCCATTGCCCATCTGTCCACAGGTATTTTTCCCGATGGTTCAGAAGCCCTTGCCAGATATGTGGATAAAGTTGACAGCGGTTTTATCGGGTTGAGTCAGGAAAATCCATTTTCCCTTTATTCCGCATACATGTATCTGACCCATCGCTTTTCACAGTTCACCTGGGAAAAAAGAGAAGATATGTGGAGGGAGTGCCTCATTAACGGGATAAAGATTATTGATTTTGTATTAAAGAAGATGGTCAGAGAGAACATTTCCATTATGAAGGTTGACGCCTTTCAATGCTTCGGGCTATTCAGTAATAGAGATCGCCTTGAGCTGAAACTGGATATGGAGCGTTATCAAAGCAAACTTTCAGATAAAAAAACCCATGCAAGACAACTCCGGCTTTCTCTCCCAGGGCATTTAGGCGGCACGGAAAATGTTGATGTGCTTCTGGTCCGCAATGTACA
>Ga0208900_1000075_pt1 | contig 58615 bp, 53 predicted proteins | sample AntAceMetag02UKK_FD_184763 | JGI IMG/M metagenome (GOLD analysis project Ga0208900, IMG submission 184763) | Saline lake microbial communities from Ace Lake, Antarctica - Antarctic Ace Lake Metagenome 02UKK (SPAdes) (version 2) | ecosystem: Environmental > Aquatic > Non-marine Saline and... | reverse complement strand
GCTTAGCTATGATCACTATGGATGCCCCTTTGGGGTTTGATTAATATTTCTTCAACAGTCGTTCAATGGTTGTGATTATATTATCAAACTGCAAATTTAGCTAATCATAAAAACTTGAACATCGAGTGTAAGGAAACAACGCAAACCCTTTGCCCCCCTTAGCAGCGCTTAGAAACCCATATTTACCGGTAACCGCAGCCACCGCAGCCCCCATGATAACTCCCGACTTAATGGAGTTCGGCAGATTGTTTGTAATCTTCTGCGCCAGGCCGCTTATCCCCAGAATCAGGAAAATAACGCCCACCGAAATCTGCAAAGCAATCAAAGCTTCAAGTCTCTCCATGCCTATGGCATACTTACCTAAATAGGCAATCGTCAAAGGAATCGCCGGCGTAATCCACCCTGAAATGAGGGGATCCCCCAGACACTGATGCAGGCAGTAGCTTATTTCATGGAACAAGACGATGGTAAGTGCCATTCAAAGGGCATATCAAACATATCTTGTAGAAAGGCCGTGGCTGATAAGCCCGTAACGAACATGAACAATGCCTGAATAATTTCCGGCATCTCAATTGGAAAATGAATCAGAGGCAATCTAAGGGTAAATATCCCCATCTTTATTCCGGGTTGCTCCTGGCCGTCTTGCCGTATGGCGGTTTTAAACTGGAAACTCATTTTGTCGTTTCTCCTTGTTATCTTAATGAAATGTAAACAAAACATCTGAGAATATATCAACGCAAAAGGCATGCCATAAAAAAACAAACTTGTCTTTTCAAAGTATAACAGTCCGTTATGGTTTTTATTGGTTATCTTTGGTTTCTGAAAAGTCAAATCGAACCGATTCCTGATCGGCAAAGCGAATATTATTCAAAATCCTTGTGTTATCAAGCTCTACAGTAATTATGATTTTTTTTATAAGCCTGTCCATCTGCTCTTGGAATAAAAATATATTTGTAACCAATTGTAATCATAGTCTTATAGTTCTATAAAACTATGGTGATCAGTTAATGGTTCAAAGATCCTATATCGACCCTAAAAATAGGTAAAAATAGGGGACAGACCACGTTTAATTTTGAAAAATAGGGGACAGACCACGTTTAATTTTGTAGTTTGTGATATGATAAAAAATGTTTACGCAAATTTCCCACCACCAAATCCAATGTGAGGTTAACCATGCCAAGACGTTCACGAATCATCATGCCCGGGGTACCGACTCACATAATCCAAAGAGGCAACAATCGACAAGCCTGTTTTTACGCAGATGAAGATTATGAATTATACCTTGATTGGCTGAAAGACTATGCCGAGGCAACGGATTGTGCAATCCATGCCTATGTTTTGATGACCAATCACGTGCACCTGCTTTTGACTCCCGCAGAAGTTGATAGCACGGGTGCCCTCATGAAACGTTTGGGGCAACGTTATGTCCAGTACATAAACCGGACCTATGGGCGCACCGGTTCCCTCTGGGAAGGGCGTTATCGTTCCTGCATCGCACAACAGGAGAATTATCTGCTTATTTGTCAACGTTATATTGAGCTTAATCCAGTACGGGCCGGAATGGTCCAAGATCCTGGGGACTATCGCTGGTCCAGCTACCGTGCAAATGCGCTGGGAGAGGAGATTAATTTTCTCAAGCACCATAGTGTCTATATGGGGTTGGGGCGCTCAAAAAAAGAACGTCAATCATCCTACTGCAAGTTGTTTCAAGAGACGTTGAGTGTGGGCTTACTGAATGAAATTCGTCAGAGTACCAATGGCAATTTTGCTCTTGGGAATGAGAAATTCAAGGATGAAATAGGCAATGCATTGGGACGTCGGGTTACACAGGGCAGACCTGGCAGGCCCCGGAAAAGTAAATCCCCGGGGCAATGATAAAATCAAAAACGTGGTCTGTCCCCTACTTCCCCATAGTGTCTATATGGGGTTGGGGCGCTCAAAAAAAGAACGTTAATCATCCTACTGCAAGTTGTTTCAAGAGACGTTGAGTGTGGGCTTACTGAATGAAATTCGTCAGAGTACCAATGGCAATTTTGCTCTTGGAAATGAGAAATTTAAGGATGAAATAGGCAATGCATTGGGACGTCGGGTTACACAGGGCAGAGCTGGCAAGCCCCGGAAAAGTAAATCCTCGGGTCAACGATAAAATCAAAAACGTGGTCTGTCCCCTATTTCCCCCCTATTTCCCCTATTTCCCGTCCCCTATTTCCCGTGTCCCCTATTTCCCGGATGGGATGTGGTGGGAACTGCTGAATCGTTTTTGAACGGCCTCTATTTTGAACCAGTGACCTCCGGTAAACCCGGAGGTCACCATTGGTTTCCGAGCCGGGTTGAATATTTAAGCTCTATATCATGGGGGCATATTTTTCGTTAATCACTCTATTAACGCTGATGAGGGCATGTTTTTTTACATTCAAAATGTGCTGCCCCAGGATGTGTTGTGCCTCTTTAATGTCCTTGGCGGCAATGTGTTCATAGATTTTTGTGTGTTGATCATCCACCGTATCCATGGGGGTGACAAAGAGGATGTTGCCCCGGTATTTGAGATAAAGAAGATCAAATAAATGTCTTAAGGTATTGATCTGGAGCGTGCATCCCGACAGCTCGGCAAGGGCCATGTGAAATTCTCTGTCCCTGAGGAGACGGTCTTTAAGATAGACATCCCGCACGGCGCAGAGGTGGCTCTCCAGCGCTTTTTTTAATTTTACAAGTTTCCCGGCGGTAATTCCCTGGATGGTTTTTTCCACAAGGGCGACCTCAATGATCTTTCTGAAATCATAGATTTCAGTGATCTCTTCAATGCTGGTCTTCTCCGTATAATATCCACAATTGGGCTCATGCCTCACCAGTCCCTGGAACTCCAAGCGTTTTAATGCCTGGATGATGGGGGTGGCACTCATTTCCAGCCGTTCGGCCAGATCCCGGTAGGATATCTTCTGTCCTGGGATGATTTCATTGTGGAAAAACATCCTGCGAATTCCCATGTAAGCTTCCTGGGTAAAGTCTTCTTTTCTTTTCTTTATCTTTTTTTGGCTCATATTTGATTTTATTTTTAATTTAATATTAGTGTTTTGGGTTGATAAATATATAAAAATATCTGAAAATGCAAGATAAATTTACATTGTTTTGAAAAATATAATCATTTATTTGATTAAATTTTTTGACTCTACATCAGAGCTTTGTTAATGAAGGGCTAATTCAATCAAATATTTAATCAAATAAGTGATTCAATAGACGGTTTTAAATTTAAAGTAAAGAGCTAAATACAACGGGAGAAGAAAATGGCTTTATCATTCATGGAAGGAAATGAGGCAGTTGCACGGGGTGCTATGGCTGCTGGTTGTTCCTTTTTTGCAGGCTATCCAATTACCCCTGCCAACCACGGTTTTTGGCCTGTTCCGGAAAAATTGTTAAAGGAAAAAGCCAAAGCCTACAAACGTATTGTGGTCATTGAGGTGAATTTGGGCCAGTATGTCAACGAAATCAGGCGGGTTCTGGAAGGTAAAAAACTCGATTTTTACGGACAAATGGACGGTACCTTGATTGCACCTGGTAAGATAATGGAGGTTATTGACAATGAGTAGTTTATTAAATACCAGCCGTCCCCCGGTTCTGCCCCGGCTGCACCCATGATCGCATCACCAAAGAGCTGGACAAAGCTCTGATAAAGATGGGGATTCCCGCTGAGAAAGCTGTTATTGTTACGGACATTGGTTGTTCCGAGCTGTCCGACCACTTTGTCACAGCCATGCAGCATAAAGGCTTTTCTATGGTGGCAACCCTTGGCATGTGCACCGGGCGTTATACCAAAAGAAATAAGTTAAACATCGCAGCCATTGACGCCATGGTTGAAGAGATGCCCCCCAAAAACGGCGTGGTGGAGAAAAAAATGGACCTGTCGGAGAATGTAAATATAAAATACAATTATTTATAGCCTTATTCTTCGCAATGTCATCAAAGCCAAAAATAAAATTTGACACGCAGATTATGCCGCTTTCAATTTAAAATCGAGTTCTTTCTCCTCAAACCATTTTTTACTCTCACGGTTTCGTTTAATAACAGTTATCGCTGCCAAGTGCATAGAAACTTTTTTTGACCAGCTCATACCATTATGCTTCTGTCGCTCTGCAACGACCAAGTGATTCATCTTTTCTCCGATGGCACTTGAATTTCGAAGGCCTAACCTTTTTTTGACAAAAAGAAATTTCCCATCCTATTTTTTAAATTCTTCCGGCATTGGTGCTGGCATATTCGTTCTCGTCTTATTGTCTGTTCAGGTTTTCCCATATCATTGAATACCCCTGACCTCTTCCCACACACATGGTGGTGAGCCCATATCTTGCCGTGGAATTTTCCTTGAAAAGTCTCTGGACAAAGGCAATGAGTCGGGGACCGGATGAGGCAAGGGGATGACCATAGGCAATGGCACCCCCCCAGATATTCACCCGGAGATCGTCGGCCTTTACACCCAGACGATCCAGATCGTACAATGCCTGGATGGCAAAGGCTTCATTTACCTCTATGATATCCATATCGTCCATGGTTAGGCCGGCCTTGGAAAGAGCCTTCAAGGTTGATGGTACCGGAGCCGTGCCCATTATCTTGGGATCAACGGAGGCTACACCGGTTGCAACCCAGCGCATTTTGGGCTCAACCCCCAAATCCCTTGCCTTTTTTCCGTTCATGAGAAGAACCGCCGCCGCCCCATCATTCAGACCTGACGCGTTACCGGGAGTAACGCGGCCATTTTCGCGAAAGGGTGTTTTGAGCTTTGAAAGGGTTTCAATGGTGGTTTCCGGCCTGGGATGTTGATCTTTATCGGCGAGAATCCGGGTGCCATCGGCCAGTTCCACTTCCATGGGGATAATCATATCCGCCATCTTTCCGCTGGTTACGGCCAGATGGGTTTTCTGCTGGGAAGCAACAGCATAGGCATCTGTCATCTCTTTGGTTAAGTCTGGACACAGGTCATGAATATTCTCTGCAGTCATACCCATGTTAAACGCAGACGCTCCGCCCATGACCGCTTCTGCTCTGGGATGGGAGTCCCGCATATATCCCATGGGCAGATGCCCCATATGTTCCACGCCACCGGCTACCAGGCAATCTGCCATACCGCTTGCAATATAGGAAACACCGAATCCCACGGAAGTTAAACCGCTGGCACACATCCTGTCCACAGAGCAACCGGGAATGCTCCATCCCCAGTCCGCCAGCATGGAGATCATTTTTCCGATGGTGCCGCCCTGCTCTGCGATCTGATTGGTTGCGCCCCAGATGAGATCTTCAATCATCTCCGGGGAGACCTTGGGGTTTCGCTCCATCAGGCCCTGCAATACGGCAACGGACATATCTTCTGCTCTTGTTTTCCAGAAAATTCCCTTTTCCCCAGCCCGCCCAAACGCTGTTCGAACTGCATCTATCACGAAAACATCATCATTTTTGAATGTCATTTTTCAATCCTTTAGTTACCAGATAAGTCAATCTGCTGCCGACAAAATCCATTTACACTTTGATAATTCCGTTTTCAGGTCCTGATCAAAACACTGACTGTTAAGATTGGCCGATGTTGTGATCAAGCCTTGTTCTTATGATGGCCACCACCTTCCCCCCCTTCTGACTTACAAAAAAGCTTGAAGATCGAGTGTGATTTTTTGCACTTTCTGGTAGTCTTAAAAAAAAATCAGTGATGTCTGGTTAGGTTTTTGCTGCACTTGTTTTTTTATGTTTTTTCCACTTTTTGCCTTTAGACGGTTTTGAGCTACCTTTATTTTGTCTAGAATACAATTGTTCCTGAATAATTTTTTATCATCTCCTTTTCAGCAGTTCAGAAGCTGAAATTACTCGTTGTATTTCATTTACGCCTTCATAAATTTCCGCCAGTTTCATGTCCCTGAATATTCTTTCCAAACTAAATGCCTTGGTATAGCTGTACGCACCCATGATCTGCATAGCATTACTGGCAGCACGGTGGGCTACCTGGGAAGTAAACAGGCGGGTAGAGGCTGCGTCATAAAAAATATTTTTCCCTTTTGAGGCTTTAAATGCAGTTGCCAGGGTCATCAGTCTGGCCGCCTTGATCTCGGATGACATTTCACCGATCATCCACTGGATTGTTCCAAAGTCTCCAATAGGTTTTCCCTGCTGTTCCCGTGTCTTTGCATATACAACTGCTTCATTCAGGGCGGCCTGTGCCATACCGACGCATTGGGCGGAAATACCTAATTTTCCCATGCTGATTTCAGTGGTGAGTATTTTAAATCCTTTTCCTCTTCCGTCTTCTCCACCAACCGTATTTTTATAGGGCACCCGAACATTATCCAGGTAAATATCCGCTACTTCCAACCCATGCATTCCCATTTTTTTTATGATAGTGGATGTCCTGTATCCAGGGGCATCTTTAGGAATTATGATGGCTGTGATTTTATTCTCTTTTTCTACATCTTTGCAGAAAAGGATTACAAATCCCGGAAGTGTGGCATTTGTAATAAATAATTTATGGCCGTTTATTATCCATTCACCCTTATCTTTTACAGCTGTTGTCTGGATCCGTTTGGGATCAGAACCTGTCTCCGATTCCGTAAAAGCAAAACTGCCCACGGCATCTCCGGTCAACAGCTGCGGGAGATACTTTCTTTTTTGCTCAAGGGTACCGAAATCATTAATGGTGCCGGCACACAAGTTGTTCACGGAGATGTGCCCGGCAATGGAACAATAGGCCTTTGAAATCTCCTCCATTACCAGGACATACTCGATATAAGACCCGCCAACACCGCCGAATGCCTTGGAATACTGGATGCCATAGAAATCAAGCTTACGCATTTTGAGAATTAAATCCCATGGCGTCCGCTTTTCTTTCTCCATTGCAGGAACCAATGGTTTGATTTCCTTTTGTACAAACTGCCTGGCATTTTTCTGAATCGCTGCCTGCTCGGCTGTTAATTCAAAATTCATAATTTTTCAAACCCCGCTTGGCCTTAAGTTAAAACGGTTATTTTCATGTTTTGCAGTAGGCCGATCCGGATGAAAGGCCGTGTCTGCCTGTAACAATTAGTCTGAAGAAGGAAGGGATTTGGGCTCTATAACTCCCATCTCTTTATCACAACAGGTCGGCTGTCCCTCTCCCGGTTTGGTACAAAGCGTTTCAGTCCCACATTCTTCTCATTTATATTTTTTACCCATTTGAATCATTTTTATTGCCTCCGTTTTTATTTGGTTTCCATGGGACTCAAATATAGGGATTTCAGGGGCATGTTCTCAACTGGTTGAAAAAAATTAAAAAAAGAAGAATTTAATTTCCTTTGAATGTTGGCTTTCGTTTTTCAAGATAAGCCGAGATACCTTCCCGTGCATCATTGGTTTTGTAGGCATCCCCATATAATATGGGTGAAAGTTCCAAAGCACTGTTCATATCTAAATCAAAGGATGCATGTATCGCTTTCTTTGCCAGTGATATGGATGCTGGGCCATGCGCAAGTTGTTGTGCTAAGTCCAGTGCGGTTTCCATTAAATTGTCCTGGCTGGTAATTTGTGTCACAAGGCCTATCTTTTCAGCGTCGGAGGATGAAATTATTGTTCCGAAATAGATCATCTCCTTTGCCCTGGCAATACCGATAATTCGGGGAAGCCGTATGTTGGCACCATAGCCCGGGAGTATACCGATCTTGACTTCAGGCTGCCCGAATTTTGCAGTATCATTGCAAATACGGATATCACATGCCAGTGCAAGCTCAAGGCCTCCACCGAGAGCCCACCCGTTTATAGCGGCTATTATGGGGATGCCCATTTTCTCAATGAAGGCAAAAACCCGACTTCCCTGCATTGAAGATTCAATGGCATCATCAACAGTATAGTCTTTCATGGCCTGAATATCCGCACCGGCAGCAAAAGCCTCCCCGGCTCCGGTTATGATCGCGGCCCTGATGATTTCTTCCGAATCAATTTCTTTTAAAATACTGTAAAGCTCCTTCCGTACATCAAGGGAAAGGGCATTTCGTTTTTCCGGTCTATTCAGGGTAATTATAGCCACCTGGTCTTTTTTTTTCAAAGTTACTTTTTCCACAATAAACGTTCCCTTTATATGGCTCCGTCAAGTTGCCTGGTTACTACAGGTTGCTGCTCAGACATTAGTTAGTGTTTGAACGAAAACTCACCCATGTGCTACGTTGCTGCAAAATTTTTTGCGCCTTGCAGATGGGCAAGTTTGCATCCAAACACGGGTTTCCGGTCAGGCATTAGTTATAGTCGTAAAACCCTTTTCCTGTTTTTCGTCCAAGATATCCTGCATTGACCATGCTTCTCAGTATTCCCGGAGGAAAATGGGCGGGTTCACGGGTTTCATTATAAATCCCCATCCTGGCATTAAGCACGATATCAAGCCCAACAAGATCCATGAGTTCAAAGGGGCCCATGGGATTTCCCAAACCCAGACGAATGGCCTTGTCGATGTCTTCAACGCTTGCAACCCCCTTCTCAAGGAGTTTTAATGCTTCTAAAAAGGCCATTCCGTTTATCCTGTTGACAATAAATCCAGCACTGTCACGATTGACTATAACTGGTTCCTTGCCGATTGAGAGAACAAATTCATTTGCCGTTTCAACGGTATCATCCGAAGTGGCAAGGCCCTTTATTATTTCAACAAGTTTCATCCTATGGACCGGGTTGAAAAAATGGATACCCACAAACCTCTGCGGGGTTTTAATTGCTGCTGCAATCTCGGTAACAGATAGAGAAGAGGTGTTTGTTCCAAAAATAGTATCTGGTCTGCAAATAGACTCAAGATCTTTAAATATTGCATGCTTGGCCTCTAAATTCTCAGAGGCAGCTTCGATTACAATATCAGTATCTCCTGCATCTTTAAGGCTGTCTATGGCAGTAATTCTGGAAAAGATATCGCTGGCTTTCTCTTTTAACAGATTTTTTCCCTCAAGTTTGTTTAAAGACCATTCTATTGTCTTTAACGCATCATCAAGCATGTTTGCGTCAATATCCATAATAGAAACTCTATACCCTGACTGGCTGCAAATCTGGGCAATACCGCTTCCCATTATCCCTGACCCGACGATAAAGACATTCTTCATTTGCTTTCTCCTGAACATATTGTTTTGAGGATAACTTCGGTTGAACATTGATTCTGTTTAGTTATCATACAAAATTCATACCAATGTTGGACTGGCATATAAATTGCAGCAATTATCAGAAAATAGTTCGCAGAATAGTCCGTAATAATGCCCTGATGCTTGATTTGCAACAAAGCTCACTAAGATGGTTTTAAAATCCATACAAAGACAGGATTTCATTGAAAGCATTGATGGTTACGATCAACAATCATGGAGGCGATGATAATGGTAAGTAATTCCAGAGTATCTTTTTTTTCCGATGACCAGATTGAGTTAATGAAGGACAAGGTTTATACGCTGCTGGGCACACGAGGGTTCAAGATAGAGCATCCAAAAGTGTTGAAAATCATGGATAAGGCCGGGGCTGTTGTTGATTTTAATACCGGTATTGTTCGCCTTCCCAAACCATTTATTGAAGAAAAACTGTCGCTGGCTCCAAGGGAATTCACCATTGGTGCAAGAAGCTGGGACAACAGGCTCAGTATTCCTAAACTTGACGGCACTTACCATGTCCGCACAGGGACAGGAGCCCAGACGATCATAGATCCAAAAACAGGCGATTTCAGGCCCGTGACATTATCTGATGTTATTTCGCTGGCAGGCCTTGCTGATATCCTGGAACATGTTGATATCTTGTCCGTTCCCACGCCATCGGATGTACCGGCGCAATCAGCGGATGTGCATGCGATCAGTGCAGCACTTCAACATATTCATAAAAATGTCTGGATTCAGCCGTACAGCGAGAAAAGCGTTGAATACCTCATAAAGCTTGCTCAGGTAGCTTCCGGAGGTGAGCAGGAGATGAAAAAAAATCCTGCGGCGAGTATCATCTCATGTGCGTTGAGCCCACTGGAATTAAAAAATATGGATGCAGAGATTATTCTGCAGGCTTCAGCCAAGGGACTTCCTATTTTTGCCTGCAGTCTTCCCAGCGCAGGAGCCACGGCTCCTATAACCATGCCGGGTGTTGCAATCTTATCTGCGGCTGAGACCCTTTCAATCCTCATAACAGCTCAGGTAGTAACGCCTGGAGCTCCGGTAATACCAACTCCACTGATTTATACTCTGGATATGATCACAGGAAGAACCATGCAATCCTCCCCTGAGGCGACCCAGGGAGGAGCCCTTGTTAATCAGTTTATTAAAAAAGCTTTTGATCTTCCGACAAACGCCACGGGGTGCGGCTGCGATTCACCCTGGCATGATGAACAATCCATGATTGAAAGAACTCTCCACGCTATGCTGATTGGTGTTTCCGGTGTGGACGTACTTGGTAATTCTGGCAATCTTGGGGCAGCAACCACCATAAGTCCTGTTCAGTTGGTTATTGACGATGAAATGAATGGAATGGTACAAAAAATCCTCTCTAAGCCAGTGGTTAACGACGATACAATGGCATGGGAGCTTCTAAGTCAGGCTGAGCACGGAATGCAGTTTATATCGTCCGGGCATACGGTTAAACACTGCCGGGAAGGGTTCAGCCCCAAATCGTTCACGCGGATTACAGGTGAGGCCTGGTCACAGCAGGGTAAGAAGAGCCTTCTTCAACGGGCAAGGGAGCGCTATTTTCAGTTGATTGAAAAACAGCAGGCGTCAACAATGTCCGATGACCAGATAAAAGAGATGGCTTCTATTGTTGAAAAGGCGGATGCTTTTATTCTGGAAGGCTGATTTTCATGCTTTTGTTCTGGTATTGGGCGCATACTCATAGAAAAAAAATATGCTGAAAATGTGTGGGGGATAATTAGATAGACCAAGTTCTGTTTAGTAATTAGACAAATTTTGGGCTGCACTGTTTTTTTTGTTTAATATTTAAACACTACACATGGGAGACTCCCATTAAATTTATAGAAACCGGTATATTCCAGTGCTATTGACTCTGGCCTTCTACTGGCATCGGAATTGCATTTATATACGTAACTGTTTTTGGATCTGCACTTGAACATTTCAAAAGCTTCACTTATTAGGAGAATAATTATGATCGACAGCTTATTGAGCACCGAGAATAAAATGTTTCGTGATGAAGTCAGAAGATTTGCGAACAGAGAGATAGCACCCAACGTGAAAGCCTGGGAGAAAGAAGGTAAATATCCTGACAGTTATTATAAAAAGATTGGGGAAATGGGTTTGATGGGGCTTCTTGTTCCAGAAGAATACGGTGGCGGGGGAGGCTCCATGATCGATCTGGCCATCTTGTGTGAGGAGATGGGCCGGGTCGGGGTCTCAATCCCATTGACCCATGTTTCTGCCTGCTGCAGGTCCATCGCACACATGGGCAACGAGGAGCAGAAAAAAAAATATCTACCTGACATGGCCTCTGGAAAAAAGATCAGTGCATACTGCCAGACAGAGGCCAACGCCGGGTCAGATGCCGGAAACATGGCCAGCTTTGCTGAAGAAAAAGAGACCCATTATCTGCTCAACGGAGAAAAAGTATTTATTTCCAATGCAAAAATTGCAAGTGTTTTAATCGTTCTGGCTAAAACAAAAATAGTCCCTGAAAAACCGTCCAAGGGAATTGCAATGTTCATTGTTGACAGTGATACTCCAGGAGTTTCCATTGGCAGATCGGAAAAAATGATGGGGCGGAACTGTTCCAGCCTTGATGAGGTTATTTTTAAGGATGTAAAGGTACCAAAGGAAAACCTGCTGATCCCGGCAGGGGGCAAGGGTTTTAAGGAAATCATGAAAGAATTTAATTCCGAACGTTGTGGAAACTCATCCTTTTGTGTGGGGTTTGCCCAGGGGGCCTACGACCGGACATTGAAACACTGTAAAGAACGGGTTCAGTTTGGAAAACCTATTGCCGAGTTCCAGGGAATTAACTGGACATTGGCTGAAATGGCCATCAAAATTCAGGCAGCTCGTCTTCTGGTTTACGATGCATTGTTCAAAGAAAAAAAGGGAAAGATGATTGCCAAAGAAGCCTCCATGGCAAAAAAATCCGCTAATGAAATGGCTGTGTGGGTTTGCGATCAGGCGATTCAACTGCATGGGGCCTACGGTTATTCCACAGATTATGAGATTGAACGTTATTACAGAGATGTCAGGGGATGGTCCATGGGCGGCGGTACCACCCAAGTTTGTTTGAACCGGATTGCCTATGAATTATTAAAATAAAAAACAAAATCAGAAGATGTCAGGGGATGATCCATGGGCGGCGGTACCACCTAGGTTTGTTTGAACCGGATTGCCTATGGATTATTAAAATAAAAAACAAAATCAGAAAAGGAGATCACAAATGAAAAGAACAGGTTTGTTTTTGGTAATGGTTCTGTGTGTTTTTACTTTATCCGTTGCTTCTGCGGCAGAGGAAGGAAAAATTATCAAAAAATACGGCAAGGGCTTCCTGGAAGAGAAAGCAAACGGACTCAGGGTATTGCATCTTAAAGGGACAGCCTATGAAAGAGGATATCAGCGCGGAATGCTGCAGGATGACCTCGAATATGCCACAACCAGCAATATTACGGAATTAATGGCCTGGTTCGGCGGGGATGACCCCAAGGCAGGCTTTAAGATTATGCAGAATGCGAAAGAAAAGATGCAATCCTTTGTCCCCTATCAGTTTCAACAGGAGATGAAGGGAATGGCCGATGCTCTGGCAAAACAGGGTTTATCAGTAACCTATGATGATATTATGCTCCATATGGTCGGTGCTGATCTTGGTATGATGGATCTCAAACACGATCTTAACCAGCCTCCAAAAAGAAGTGCATTCCCGAAACTTTCACGATGCAGCAGTTTTTCCGCCTTTGGCAGCGCCACTGCGGATGGAAACATGATCATGGCGGGCAATGCAGATTATTATGACACTGATGAAGAATTGAAAAAACGTCCTATTGCAGTCATAGACCCTACAGATGGTGGATATGGATATGTTGGCGCTTTGTGGGATGTTTTTTTTGTAGCTTCCGGTATTAATGAGGCTGGCATCGCCATAAACGGTCATTTGGTCTCTTCTGACTCTGAATCATTGCTGGGTGTGAGTGCAGAATTATTTCTTGGAATGGTACTTCAATATGCAGATAGTATTGAAGACGCAGTTGAGATGCTGACGGCTTATCCAAGAACAAACGGGATTATTATTCATGTGGCTGATGCCAAAACCAAAAGATCCGCCGTGATTGAATATACGGCAGATGATATTGCCGTTCGTTTTTCAGAGCCGAACAAAGATTACCTCTGGACAACAAACCACTTTAACAGTTATCCTGGGTGGCAGGGGTATTCTGGAGTCAATATGGCCCCCACCTATAATGACCGAGCCGGTTTGGAAGATATCAGCTCTGTTGAAAAGTGGCAGGACAGCCTGGAAAAAATTGGTAAGGGCAGAGCCGGACGTTATGGTCGGTACCAGGAACTGTTGAACAAAAATCATGGGAAAATCAACATCGACATTGCCAAAGGAATAATCAGTGACCGATACAGCCGTAAGCAAGGAAGGGTGCTAAATCCCACTGAAGAATCGGAGTGGGGTGATTATCCCATCATGGTTCATAATCAAGACTGGGAAATGTCTAAAAATATCAACTATTATAAAAGCGATAAAGAAGGGCCTTTGGTTGTGAAAAGCGGGAATGTATCAAGTTTCGTTGCAACTCCGGGAACCGGTGATATCTGGTGGACTGTGGGATTGCCGCCTTCTGCCTACACCATGGATTACACCCATATAAATCTTCATAAGGAATTAGCACGCAACCGTTAAAATAATTTTTTTAGGAAACAGAGCGAAAGGGAGCAAAAGGTGATAAATACTTTTCGCTCCCTTTTACCATTAGAGAAGGATTATTGAACAAAATCCCATGACTGATTTTATTTTCTTTAATGCAAATGTAATCACCATGGATCCTGCCATGGAAAGAGCTGAGCTGGTCGCAGTTAAAAATGGCAGGATACAGACGGTATCTGCAAATGATACGTTAAGGAATTTCAGGCAGAAACAGACGCTGATGGTGGATTGCCAGGGCAAGAGTCTTCTGCCTGGGTTCTGTGATGCGCATTTTCATCTTTGGGCGTCTGCATCGCATTTGATGGGTCTTGATGTGTCTCCAGGAGCCAATGTTTCTTCCATTGCAGATATTCAGGCGAGAATTCATAGCTATTCAAAAACGCTTGTTCCCGGATCATGGATCAGGGCTTCGGGCTATAACGAATTTTACCTGACCGAAAAGCGGCACCCCACCAGCAGGGACCTGGATAAAGCAGCCCCGGATCATCCCGTCAAACTCACTCACCGCTCCAGCCATGCCCATGTCTTAAACAGCCTGGCCTTAAAACAAGTGGGTATTACAATGTATTCTCCTGAACCGCCCGGGGGGCTTATTGATCGTTATACGGACACAGGAGTGCCCAATGGAATCCTGTTTGAGATGAATGATTATCTATCAGGCCGTGTGCCCCGGATCAGTGATAATGATTTAAACCGAGGCATCAGGACATTAAATCAAACGCTGCTTTCCTCAGGCATCACCTCCATACATGAAGCATCATTCAACAATGAACTCAGCCAGTGGGAATCATTATCTTCCTTGAAAACTAATAAAGAGTTTTTGCCCAGGATAACAATGGCACTTGGGGTAAACGGGTTTTTAAATAAAAACGAGTATTCATCCCCTGTTGACAAGGAGCAACTCAAAATCAGCAGTGTTAAAATTATCCTGGATCAGACCACAGGTCAACTTTACCCTTCCCAAAAAGAACTCGACCGCCTGGTTCTCTCTATTCATCAAAGAGGGTTGCAAGCCTCAATTCATGCCATTGAAGAAATCGCTGTGGAGTCTGCCTGCCACGCCATTGAACGAGCATTGAAAAAAAGGCCTGAAAAGGACCACAGGCATCGTATAGAGCATTGTTCGGTATGCCCTCCTTCCCTGGCAAAGCGTCTGGCTTCGGCAGGAATCATGGTGGTGACCCAGCCGTCATTCATCCATCATAGCGGTGACCGTTATATTAAAACGGTTCCAGATGAAATCAGACTGCATTTATACCCTTTAAACATGCTTCATGGAATGGGAATAGTGGTGGCCGGGAGTTCGGACAGTCCCATTGCGGGGCCAGATCCCTTGACCGGAATTTTTGCAGCAGCTTCCCGCAGGACAGAGACTGGGAACGTCATGTTTCCAGAAGAATGTATAGACGTGAGGAGCGCATTAAAGATGTATACTGTCAATGCTGCCAAGAGCACTTTTGATGAAGAAACAAAGGGATCGATCACGCCGGGAAAAGTAGCTGACTTGGTACTTTTAAACGGAGACCCGACAACACTTCCGGTAGATGAAATTAAAGACCTTGAAGTGGTGATGACCATTCTTGACGGTGATATTGTCTGGCAGAAGGCTATTTAATGCCTGACTGATAACCTGTAAAAGGCGGGGGTAAATTTTAACCGGATGAATATACAGGATATTTCGAGAATTAAAATTTAAACCCAAAGCCGTAATCGGGCAAATTGGCGGTTTTCGTTCGGGCACTATTTAATGCCTCGCCTTATATGTTGAAAACATAGCAGTCTTTCAGTCAGACCCTGTTTATGCGATGATCCCTTTTTCAATAAAGGACAGATACTTGGCCTCTGTCAGTTCGAGCAGATCCCTGTATACATAACGGTTTCCTTCACCCGGCAGCGGGGAGGGTTTCCAATTTGGTGGAGGTTCATGGCCGTGGGCCTTGCTTTTGGAAAATCGTATGGGTGATCTGTCTGAAGTCGTCTGTCCATGGACCGGATGCTCCAGGTGAACAAAAAAATTTTGCTCCAGAAGCTGCGGGTCATTTGCCAGATCTTCTGCGTTCTGGACCACGCCTGCCCGAACGTCTGCTTCCTGAAGATGTTTGACTAATTTTCCGGCATCCTGTTTGAGTGTCCATTGATTGAGTTTTTTATCCAAGGATTTGAAATGAATCTTTCTTGTCTCCAGAGTTGCAAATCTCGCTTCAGAGGCCCAGCCTGGGTTGTCCATGATCTTTACAAGTGCCTGCCACTCCGTTTCATTAAACACACCGATCACGCACCACCTGTCATCCCCCAGGCATTGATAACATCCGTGGGGGGCTGCCATTTCATAATCAGGCTGATTGCCTTGAGGGATGGGTTCCTGGTTGTTGGCAATCATATCCAGAAGAGCGGGGCCGATCATTGAGGAAACCACTTCATATTGAGAAAGATCAATATAGTGACCCTGACCGCTTCGATCCCTTTGCTCCAGGGCGGCTAAAACAGCAAAGGCTGCATAGAGACCGGCAATGTGGTCGGCCAGTGCATAGCCGGGTCCTAATGGAGAGTCCTTTTCAAAAGCGGTAAGATGTGTGAGCCCGCCAAGTGACTGGACTGTTGGGCCGAATGCCACATGGTCCTTCCACGGTCCGGTCTGGCCCATCCCGGACATGCTCAGCATGATAATACCGGGATTTATCCTGTTGAGGATCTCATATTCCATTCCCCAGTTTCCCATGACCCTGGGCGAGAAATTTTCGATGATAACATCGCTTATCGCCACCAGTCTCAATGCCAGCTCTCTGCCTTCCGGGAAACTCATATCAAGGGTAATACTTCGTTTATTCCTGTTCCAGGTGTCAAAGTATCCGCCCCCGGTTTCATTACGTTGGATTTTGCCTGATTCGACTTTAATGATTTCCGCACCGAAATCGCCAAGGGTCCTTGTGGCATAGGGGCCTGACAAAACCCTGGTAAAATCCAGGACCCTGACCCCGGAAAGAATGTTTTCCATTAGTTCACCAGCCTTAAACGCCATCTGGAACCAAGATGCTTTTTGGGGCAGACACCGGGATCAAACATAAACCGGAGAAGCGCATTAAGGGTTCTTAAACCTGAAATATAAGTCCTCGAGTGTAATCGGAAGAATGGGTGGTTGTTGGTCAGCACTAAATAACTCCCAGTAATGATAATTTTTCAAGTTTTTCCTTTGAGAGGCCCAGTTCACTTGTAAAAAAGCGAAGATTGTCTTCTCCGATCAAAGGGGCTTTGGCCACGGGCTGTTTTTGCTCCCTACCAAATTGATACGGGAGCCCCGGGCATTTGTTTGCGATATCATGTCTGGAAGGGCAGATGTCCCTGAAAAACCCTCTTGCATTTAACTGGGGACTTTCAACGACCTTTTCAGGAGAATCAACCGGTGCCCAAGGGAATTGCATGAGCTGTCCCAACTCAAAAAGCTCTTTTACAGTGTGGGTTCTTGTCCATTGTTTGATGACGTTGATGATGTGATCAAGACGGCTGTTTCTATACGCATCATTAAGATAGTCCGGTTTTACCAGATCCTGGGCCATACCTTCGCTGTCCATCCATTCCACGAATGTTTCCCATTTGTTAAAAAGTGTGATCTGGATGAAACCGTCCCTGCACGGAAAAATATGAAAGAGGTTATCCCAATGGAGGCTTCCCTGTCGTTTGGGAATAGTGTTTTCATAAAAAAAGCGGACCATGACGTGTTCAAGGGTCGAAACCACAGCTTCCTGGATTGAGATGTCCAGATGTTCTCCTATTTTTGTCATGCGCCGTTTTCTGACTGCCAGCAGAATCCCTGTGGCGGCAAAAAGAGATGCTGTTAAATAAGATTGTTCTCCATAATGCTTCAGGGGTTTCTCACTCCCTGTGACAGACATCTGCCCCCCAAAGGCCGCTGCCACAAGGTCGCAGGTTTTATAGTCCCGTCTGGGTCCTGTCTGACCGAAACCTGTTACAGAGGCCAGGATAATCATTGGGTTTATCTTGGTCAGACTTTTAAAGCCCAGGTCAAGTTTATCAAGGTATCCCGGTGCAAAGCTTTCCACAATGACATCATTTTTTTTAACCAGCTCAATAAATAACTTTTTCCCTTCTTCGTGTTCTATATTGAGTGTGATTCCTGATTTGCCGGTATTGTTGTAAAAAAAAGAGAGGCTTTTTTCCGGGTCTGGTATTTCGTTCACAAAAGGTCCTGAGTTACGTGAAAGATCACCACCGGGGCGTTCTACCTTTGTGACGCAGGCTCCCAGATCTGCAAGAAGCTTTGAGCAGAAAGAGGCCTTAGCGTCTGTCAGATCCAGTATTTTCAATCCTTTTAGAAGCATAGTTTTTTGTCCGTGCTGGCTTGTTCCGGTGAACGTTTCACGTTTACCGCTCTGGTAAAAAAAATGCAGTTTTTTGCCAGAGCCGTGACGTGCTTGATATCTGGTGCTCTATCCCTGGTTTGTTGTTTTCAGGCGTTGGCCGATCAGACTAACCAAGCGAGTTGCTTCAGCCAGGTAAAATTAAAAACCAACCCATTTTACAAACTTGTTCAGTCCTGCGCGGTGGGGTTTAAAATCATTGATGGGATCATCCATGTCCGGGTAGCCCAGACATATCCCAACGACCATCTCTTTTTCTTCGGGTACATCCAGCATTTTTTTGGCAGCATCCTGATACCTCATGATCAGGCCGAGAAGATGCGTTCCTAATCCTTCTGCCTGGGCAGCCAATACGATATTCTGCACACATGCTCCTATGTCAAATAAGAATCGTTGGGCAATTCTTTTGTCAATAAAGGCTAATATAATGATGGGGGCTTCATAAAAAGAAAGCGTACCTTCCATTACGAATTTCATGGGAGATGCATTGTGTTTAGACAGCTTTTTAAAAATATCCGTAAAAAAGTTTTTCCGTCTATCCAGGAGTTGCTGGGGGAAAAAATGCTCTTTGCCGAGGATGTCATACCCTTGTTTTTGGTGTATGAAGGATTGTAACATCATTTGACTCAGCTCATCCCGTTTTTGCCCGGAGACTACAACAAATTCCCACGGCTGCATATTGGCTGAGGATGGTGCCTGGCCGCCTGCAATTAGAATTTTTTCAATAAGATCTCTGGGAACAGGATTTTTCTTAAATATGCGATAACTTCTTCTGGCTTCAATTGCATCCCATACATTCATTTTTAGACTCTTTCAATGTTTGATTCGTGTTTTTATTGGGTCTTTAAACCGTGCCCGGGAATTGCTGATGAACTCCATAGCCACTATCCGGGTTAAGACATCATGGCATTGGGAAGCCAGGTAACAATCTGTGGAAAGATTGAAATGATAACCACCCCCATCAATAGCATGATTAACCATGGCCATACGGAACGGATGATATCGACCATGGTTATTTCAGGAGGAACAATTGTCTTAAGGTAAAAAAGGTTGAAACCAAAAGGCGGAGTCAGGTAACCGCACTCAAGCAGAATAACAAAAATGACACCCAGCCATATGGGATCAAAACCAAGAGGAACAAGTACGGAAAAGCTTATGGGTCCGGCAATCATGATGATGGAGGTCGGATCGAGAAAAGAACCTAACATTAAAATAATCAACACGATTATTGCGAAGACAAACCAGCGGCTAACGCCAAGTCCCAATATTAACTCGCTGATAAAGTCGATGCCGCCTAAACTTGTAAATGTCTGGCTGAAGCAGGCCGCACCAAATCCTATCCACATGACAATACCGGTAAGTCTGAACGTGTCGTGGGTTGATTCCTGAATAAGCTTCCAGCTGTAACTTCCCTGAATAATACAACAGACAACAGTGCCGAATGCACCAAGTGCTGCTGATTCTGTAGGGGTCGCCAGTCCGAAAAACATTGAGCCCAGAACCATGGAGATGAGTCCCAGAGGAAGAATCATCCCTTTGCTGGAAATAATTTTTTCTTTCAGGGTGAATCTTTCAGGATGGGAGGGGCAGGTTTCAGGTCTTAATATCCCGGTCAGTGTTATATACGCTATAAAAAGAGACGCTATGAGAATCCCGGGTAAAATGCCGCCCATGAGCATTTTTCCTACGGATTGTCTGGTGAATAAAGCGAGCAGAACCATTGGTATGCTTGGAGGAATGAGAATCGCCAGCGACCCTGCACCTGCAACGCATCCTATTGCTAACTGTTTATTGTATCCGCGATCCAGCATGGATGGAATTGCGATGATTCCCATGGTAACGGTTGAAGCGCCGGTAATTCCAGTCATGGCAGCGAAAAACACACCAACAAGAACTGTCCCGATGGACAATCCTCCTTTCATGGATCCCGTCCAGCGATGAGCCGCCTCGTACAGGCCTCCTGCAATGCCTGACCTCTGTAAAACAGCCCCCATGAAGACAAACAGGGGAATGGTCACAAAAAGAATCTGCCACATTAGGGCAAAGGTGCTGTACACCATGGTTATCAGGACATTAGGCCCCTGAATAAAATAAACAATTCCTACAGAAACACCGCCCAGGGCAAAGGCGATCGGAACCCCGCCTATCAATAGCAGAAGTAGAGAACCGAACATTATCAGGATAATCATTTCAATACTCATAATTCTTTTCTCCCGGTGATGGCGGTTGCAAGATCTCGAATAAATTTTGCCAGGCCCTGCAGCAAAATCAGGAAAGCCCCAATGGGTATCATCATTTTAAAGGGATAAAGAGGTGCACGCCATGGGGTTTCGTCAGGCTCCAGCTGGCTCAGGGATGTCCACGCAAAGTCAATCCCCTTCCACAGAAGAACCCCACAAAAAGCAAAGAAGAAAATACTGCCGATTAGGCTCAATATTGCCTGGGTCCTCACAGAAAGACGAGTATAGACGATATCTACAGTAACGTGTTGATCCTTTTGAAGAACATATGCCCCGGCAAGAATATAATAGGTGGCAAAAATGCGTTGAGACGATCCATGTGCCCACATGGTTGGGCTATTAAACACATATCGAGAGACCACCTCCCATGCCAGTATGAGAATTCCTGGCAAAATCAGATAAGAGGCCCCTTTCCCGGACCATTCGCTGATGGCATCAATATATTTAAGAAAAGACATCAATTTTGTCATATACTTTTCTCCGGTTCCCTAAAAAATCACTCAATGGGTACTGGCAATACTATTATACCAATACCCACTGAATGACCGTCGAATTGTTTATGAATTCATAAGATCACGGTAATAAATGAATCTTCAATCAGCGTTACTTTAATTTTCCTGTAAGCTTGAGATAATTTTTCAGTATTTCCGCGCCTTTGGCAAAATCAGGATCTTTTGCAGCATATTTATCAACAACGCTCCAGCCAATGGTAGTCAGTTTCATTCTTTCTGATTCCGGCATAACAGACACCGTGGCACCTTTTTTTACAAAGGCTTCAAGAGCTTTTTCACTTTCATGCCTGTAAATGCTGGCCAGTCGTTCACCATGATCTGCAGCGCTGAGTTTGAGAAGCATTTTCAGATCATCAGGTAGTTTATTCCAGGCGTCCATGTTGATAATTATTTCATCACCTTCCGATGCCATCGGAGGCATTGCAATATATTTTGTAACTTCATGAAAACCAAGTTCATACTGTGTTGCAAGGGGACCGTACACAGCGGCATCAACAATACCTTTCTCCAATGCCCCATAGACTTCCGGTCCTGGAAAGTATGACACTGTTGCACCTGCTGCTGCAAGCATCTCTCCGATCAGTCCTGTAGCCCTTACTTTTAGGCCTTTGAGATCGGCTACGCTGTTTATGGGTTTTTTCGAAGTCATTACGGTATCAAGACAGGGGAGGTGGCGAAGGAAATGAATATTCTGTTTGGCATAATTAGAGCGGACTAAATCTTCCAATCCTAGTTGTTGATAAAGAACATACTGATCCTGAATATCACGCAGGGTAAAGGGGACTCCAACCGAAAAGCCGGCCACAGGTGTTTTTCCTACCCAGTAGGCCCCATAGGAAAGCCCCATTTCAAGAACACCTTTTCTTACGGCGTCCCATTGTTCTGCCCCCGGTACTGCTGCTCCGGGCGGAAATGGTTTGATGATGAGTCTTCCATCACTTGCTTTTTTTATGTTGTCACACCATCGGACAAACTCCTTGTACCCCTCCATCTGGCTCGGCAGAAAGTGCTGTGCCCGCCACCGGAATACTTTGGGACCTGCTTCAGCTGTCCCTGAATAGACTGTTGTAATAATCAAAGTAGTAAAAACAACGTAAAACATTCCAAGTAGAAGGCTAACCAAGCGCTTGTTTTTCATGATTACTCCTTTTAATAGTAAATTACATTACATACTATACTTTTCCGATATTTCAACAGTAAGGCTTCTGGCCTCCTATCACCTCCTTTGTAAGGGCAAACGTTTTTTCGTGAAACAAGGTGTTTACATGCTTTTAAGACAGTCGTAATCTTAGGCTTGAGAGGCAGCAGGGAGAGGAGGATTAAAACTTCTTTATATTATTCACACATAGTTTCTTTATGGATTTCAACGGGTTGTTTGAAACCAATTGCCTAAGAAAGAATTATTTGTATTTCTTCTGTGTCTTGGAACAAAAACGACAAAATGAACCTTTCATATGGCAACGATGGGAAACTCCGACGCGCATGCACAAACCGCCGGGAATTGCATAGGCTTTGATCTCAGCATTAGGTATGGTGCTGGGGTGTTGTATTGTTTTTTTCCAATGTTTATTGATCTGCCTTGTGGCCCCGGGTACACATCAGAATAACCAGACCTGAGTGTGAGACCCTGATATACCAATCTTTTTTTGAGCCAGCCCCATGCGCCTGAACGAAAACTGTAGATTTTCGCTCAGGCATCATAAGTGGAGCAACACCATGCAAACTGATGCAATGCTTATATTGCATCAACATTTGCAGTTCGTTTGAATGGTTTAATCTGAAGACGGGAGAGCTTTTGGCTCGATGGATTCCATATCCTTTTCACAACAGATAGGTTGGCCTTCGCCTGCTTTAGTACACAGTGCTTCTGTACCGCATTCTTCACATTTGTATCGCTTGCCCATTTGTATCATTTATCATTCCTCCCTTGCTAATTTGTTTTCATTGGTTCGCCGCAGCATTTAAGCTCGCCTTTGCCACCCTTGGTAACAACGAGTTGGTTGCCGCATTTTTCACAGGTGTATTTTTTTCCTACATCATTTGACATTGTCAGGACTCCTTATTTAGTGCCCAACCGAAAACCGCCACTCTGCCCAATTACTGCGTTGGGGGAAAATTTTAATCCTCGAAATATTCTATATATTCATCCGGTTAAAATTTTCCTCCGCCTTGTACTTGAACACATTGTCAGGCTCTCGTTCGTGCACTATCTATGTTGATGGTTATTCATATGTGCTCCTAAGTTCTTTCTTAAGAACTTTTCCCATTGTATTACGTGGCAGACTTTCCACAAAGATTACTTTTCTTGGTCGTTTAAATCCGGCCAGCCTTGATCGGCAATAGTCCATGATATCATCCGTTCCAGTTGTTTTTCCATTTTTCAACACAATCACGGCACACGGTTCCTGTCCCCATTCAGGGTCAGGTAATCCTATGACGGCTGTTTCTTCTATATCCGGATGGGAGTGCAACACATCCTCCACCTCCTCAGGAGAAATGTTCTCTCCGCCCCGGATGATCATGTCGTCGCTCCGGCCGGCAAGATAGACATAACCGTCTTCATCAATCCAGCCTTTGTCACCCGTACGCAGCCAGCCGTCACCGCTCTTGACCAGGGCTGTTTTTTTATCATCACGCCAGTAACCTGACATGATCCTGGCACCCTTTGCTACAATTTCTCCGACTTCATCAAAAGGCAGGGATTGACCGTTTTCATCCATAATTTTTAATTCCACATCAGGCAGAGGTTTGCCAATGGAAGCAGAAAGTCGTTTAAGTTTTTTCTCTTTTTCTTCCTCAGTGCCTTCTATGACGTGGTCATCCGGGCCCAGAACCGTGATGGTTGATGCGGTTTCAGTCTGACCGAAGGCATTGATAAATCTGACCCAAGGCAGTTTTTCAATGGCAGTTTTGATGACCTGGAAAGGCATGGATGCAGCGCCGTAGGTGATAACCTTAAGGCTGGACAAGTCGGAATCATCAAACCCCGGATCATCCAGCACCCATTTTAACATGGTTGGAACGAGCATGGCCCGGGAGACCTTTTCATCCTGAACAATCCTGATCCATTCGCGGACTTCAAACTGGCGCATGAGAACCAGGGTGCGGCCCCCGTAGACAGCCGCCAGCATTGCCTGGATTCCTGCAATATGGTAAAGGGGCACGCTGAGCAGGTTGCTCTCTTCAACAATGGGGCTGGCCGGTTCAACATTACCCATGACATAGCTGGCAAAGGCACTGTGCCTTAGCGGGACCCCTTTGGGACGTCCGGTGGTTCCTGCCGTATACATTAGAATTGTAATATCCTCATCACCGATGTCGGTAAAAACATCGTCGGGTGCTGACGAACTGATCAGTGTTTCATAGTCAAGCTTTCCAGCAATGGTTTCGTCCGTTGATACGCAGTTCTCAATGCAGGAAAGTGTTGGCAGGATGGGGTCCAGCATTTTTAAATACCTGCTTCCGGCAAAAAGTACTTTGGCCTCAGCGTTTTCCAGCATGTAAGAGACTTCATCGGCCTTGGCCCTGAAATTGATGGGGACAAAAATGGCGCCAAGCTTGGCCGTGGCAAAATAGGCTTCAATATGCTGGTTGCAGTTTACGTCCAACATGGCGATGCGGTCACCGGGCTTTACCCCTAATCCTGCCAGAGCATTGGCTAATCGGTTGCTCCGCTCATTTAACATGGCGAAACTGTAATGTTTTCCTTCAAAGGATATGATGTCACGGTCCGGGCAGATAGCACTGGCAATAGTTAGAAAAACGGTTGTATTCATGGTTCCCTCGTATTCTTCAGGTTAAAATTTGGCCCTGTAATGTGTTCGAAAAAACGTACCGGTGTTTGATCTGGAACTGGTTTGTTTTTATACTTTTTTTCAATCCTGGCTGGCCTTTCCTTTTTTTTTGATTGCCGACAGATGGGTAGCAAGACTCTTTTCAAGGTGTAATCCCTCGGAAAGCCTGAGCTCCATGCCCCTTACTACTGCCTGTTTTGCAGCCCTGACAGCGGTCGGGTCCTGGGAGGTAATTTTTCGGGCCATCTCAATGGCACGGTCAAGGAGCTTGTCTTTGGGTACCACATGGTTAACCAGTCCTATTCTGAAGGCTTCCTCACCATCGATCCATTCATCGGTAAGAAGCATTTCAAGAGCCTTGGATCTTCCCACGGTGCGCGGAAGGGTCTGGGTCCCTCCGGCAGCAGGGATCATACCAAGAGCTACCTCGGGAAGGCCGAATCGTGCATCTTTTGATGCTATTCTTATGTCACAGCACAGTGCAATCTCGATTCCGGAACCGAGGACGTAACCGTGAAGGGCGGCTATTATCGGCTGGGGAATGCTTAAGAAAAGCCCCCAAACATCTCTTCTCCAGCGGACTTGTCGAGCTGCAATCGGCGAAGGAGCAGTCAGGAATTCGCTTAAATCAGCACCTGCACAAAAAGCCTTATCTCCTGAGCCTTTAAAGATAACCACCCGAACATCCGGGTCATCCTTAATGGCGCCTAAAACCTGGAAGAGATCATCACGCATCTGGATATTATAGGCATTCATTGCTTTGGGGCGGTTGATTGTTACATAAGCTATGGTATCCATTTTTTCATAAATCAGCGTTTCAAATCCACTCATGGGGTCCCCTTTTTAAACCAAATGTTTTATTCACCCTTGAACCGGGCATCTCTTTTTTCCTGGAACGCTTTAATACCTTCGGTTCTATCCTTGGTGGTGTGCAGTAAAAAATAGAGGTCGGCTTCCAGGCTAAGGCCCTGGTTCATGGTTAACTCCATTCCTTTGTGGACCACTTCCTTTGTATATTTCAACGCAATGGGACCCTTGGCAGCTATCTTCTGTGCTGTTTCCTTGACCTTTGAGAGCAATTGTTCGCCGGCAATGAGTTTATTTACCAGTCCTATCCGCAGAGCCTCTTCACCATTGATAGTGTGGCCGGTAAGGAGCATTTCCACGGCATTGCTTTTTCCTATCAGTCTGGCTAACCGCTGCGTACCACCGTCCCATGGGATAATGCCCTGGTCTATATGGGGCATTCCGAAATATGATTCAACGGCTGCAATTCTGATGTCACAGGCAAGGGCCAACTCCAGGGCCTGGCCTGTGACATACCCGTTAATGGCCATGATGACCGGAATATCAAGAGTAGCCACCGGCTCCGCCCAGGACAGGGGATTGGCTCTTCCCGGATCAAAATTCAAAGCGTTCCGGCTCAAATCGATATCCGGCGGTGGTGGCTCACTCTGTTCCTGGCTGATGATGACCACCTGGATTTCTGGGTCCAGGGAGATGCCACTGCAAAGTTCATTGAGTTCATTTGCCACCTGGATCGGATCTCCATAGCATGTCCCATTGCCATGAAGGCTGATTATGAACACCCGATTTTCCCTGTGATATGACATCATCTCAAAATTCATTGTTATACTCCTGTTTCTTCAGATTCTCAGTATCTGAATTGTGCCTTGGCGAAAAAAAATCGATTATCATTTAAACATTAGATAATACCGGTCCTTCTCAGTTGCAGCAGTTTTTCTTTTGAGTATCCCAGGTTGTTACAATACACGTCGTGGTTGTGCTCAGACAGTGAAGGGGCGGTGTCATTTAATTCCCATGAGCTTTCAGAAAATCTCACAGGGGCTCCCGGGCATTTAAATCCGTCGGTTCCGGTGAGTTTCAATGTGTCAAAGTATTTTCGTTCAGTGAAGTGCTCGCAATTAACAACTTCATCCATATTTCTTACTGGCATGAACGGGACATGTTTTTCCCGGGTCATGCTGAATATTTCTTCCCGGGTATGGGACATGAGCCAAGGAGACAGCAATTCGTCAAGGACATCAGCGTATTCCCTTCCTGCCCTGGCCCTGTCTTTGAAGCGTTCGTCCGATGAATACCATTCCGGTATTTTTCCATCCCCCACAACCTCAAGAAACCGTTTCCACTCAGATCCCCGCAGGGCGATCATTGACAGGTAGCCGTCCTTGCAGGGAAGCAGGGTATATGGGTAGGGGGCAAATGTCCGATGGCCGGACCGGTTTCGTTTCCGTCCACCGTAAACAAAAGCGGATACCACATTTCCAGTATGGAAAATAGACCAGGACTCTGCCTCTGAAATATCAATGTGCTGTCCGGTTTCTATTTTCCTGCCTGCCATTATGGCAAACATGATGGCATTGGATGCAATGATTCCCGTCTGGAAATTACCCATGGAATAAGGAGGTGTTAACGGTTCTCGACTGGGGTCACCCACGATGGAACTCATGCCGCCCAGAGCACTGGAATTGATGGCATAGGATTTGTAATCCTTGTAGGGCCCGGTCTGACCAAAGGGGGTGATGGAAACCACATTCAGTTTCGGATTTAGTTCATGCAGACTTTTGTAATCAAGTTTCAGGTTTTTAGCAATACTCGGTGGCAAGTCCTCTATTAAAACATCGGCATCCTTGAGGAGATCCAGAAGGATTTCCCTGCCTGTGGATTTTTCGACATCAAGGGTAACCCCTTTTTTATTTCTGTTTAAATAGTGGAATAATCCACTCATATCCGTATGGGGAACATCATCGGGAAACGGACCGACTCGCCTGGATATGTCTCCTGCTCCGGGTGTTTCGATTTTGGTCACATCGGCACCCAGGCCGGCAAGTAGCATCCCGCAATATGGCCCTGAAATATAATTGGCCAGTTCGATGACTTTTATGTCTCCCAGTGTCTTGTTCATGTTTATTCTCCTAAAACGTCACTATAATTTACAGCAGTCTGATAAGGGGTATTTGTATTCATTGCGATTTAATGTGGTTAAAAACTTTTTCCGATGTGGCGGGCAGGTCGCAGATTCTGACCCCCGCAGCATCATAAATGGCATTTAAAATGGCCGGCGCTGTACACACCATGGCACATTCGCCCAACCCTTTTGCCCCAAAAGGACCGTTGGGGTCAGTGGTGTCCACCAGTATCGAGGTAATGTCCGGGACGTCCTTAATGGAAAAAATCTTATAATCATGAAAGTTCGGATTCAGTATTTTACCGTTGTCAAACTTGAACTCTTCAGTGAGAGCCCAGCCAAATCCCATGACAGCCCCGCCTTCTATCTGTCCTTCAGCCAAAAGCGGGTTGATTATTTTACCCGAATCATGGGCTGCATAAAAATTGATCAATTCCACCCTGCCGGTTTCTGGATCAACCTCTACTTCGGCCAAGTGGGTGGCAAAGGACATGGTTGGTCCAGGGTAAGCATAATAGCTTTTCGGGTGAAAATCAGGAGAGATCTCTGGTCCGTCATAATATCCTGATCCTATGAGTGTCTCCTGATTCCGGGAGTAGGAGTGAACGCCAATCTGTGACAACGATACTCCTTTTCCGGGGACCCCTGAAACAGATACCATGCCTTTTTTCATCTCCAGCCGTTCAGCCGGTTCTCCCAGTAACTCTGATGCCTGGGATAAAATTTTACCTTTGAGATTAAGGGCTGCCTCGTTGACGGCATTTCCGGCGCAGAATGTCACCCTGGAACCAAAGGTGCCCATGCATGGCAATGTCGTATCCGTATCAGAGGTTATTAGCCGGATCTGTTCGGGCTCAATTCCGAGAACCTCGGCTGCAATCATGGTAAGCACGGTATTTGATCCCTGGCCGATATCGGTTGCACCAGTTTTCAGGAAAATGGTTCCTGCAGAATTCATCTGCATGGTGGCACCGGAATAATTGTACCCGGATCCTCTGCTGCCGCCGCCGGTATAGGTCATGGATGCAACACCAAGGCCGCGGTATTTACCATTTGTCTTCTTTTTTTCAGACCAGTTGGACGCGTCCTTAACGGCTTCAAGGGTCTCTTTTAGCCCGCAGCTTGTTATTTCTACTGCATTTGCCGTTTTTTCATTCGGATGGTTTGCATTTACCATTCTTAATTCGATGGGGTCCATCTCAAGTTTTCCGGCAATCATGTCCAGCATTGTTTCCTGGGCAAATGTTGTCTGGGGGTCACCATAGCCCCGGCATGCCCCTCCGTAATTCTTGTTTGTATAAACCAGAGAGCCTTCGTATGATATGTTGTCCACACGATAAATGGTAGAAAACATGACGTTGTGGTAACCTAGGACCGATGGCCCATGGCTGTTGTAGGCACCGTTGTCAATGATTGTTTTTGCCTGTTTTGCAACAATGGTCCCGTCCTGGTTGAACCCGAACTTTAAATGGCATATGGTTTGGTGGCGCATGCGGGTTGCAGCGAACTGATCTTCACGGGTATTGATTATCTTAACCGGTCGTCCGCTTTTTTTGGACAGCAGCACAGAGGCCACATGGGTGGTGTCCAGATCAATCTTGGCGCCGAAAGCCCCGCCGATATAAGGTGGAACAATACGAATATTGTCCTGTTTAATGTCAAGGGCAGCAGAGAGCCTTTGTTTTAAAGCGTGGGGGGCCTGGGTGTTGACCCACAGTGTGACCTGGCCGTCCAGACTGTAATCGCCAATACAGACATGGGTTTCAATACTGCAATGGGACTGGGCATGGGTAGTAAATGTCTTTTCCATAACAAAATCGGAATTTGCAAACCCTTGTTCAACATCGCCGCAATCCATTGTAAAATGTTTGGAAGTATTGGTTTCAACATGGTCATGGATGTTAAGAGCTCCTTCTTTCATGGCCTCGACAGGATCAAACACACCCTCAAGTTCTTCCAGTTCAACCTTGATCAGGGACAATGCCTTGGCTGCGGTCTCTTCATCCACGGCAGCCACTGCTGCTATTTCATCCCCGACATGCCGGACTTTCTTGTCTTCAAATGCAAGTTTATCCGCCATCATCGGGTGAATGCTGTATTTGATTAATGGGGTATCTTCAGAGGTAACAACAGCCTTTACGCCTTTGAGTTTCAGGGCTTTAGAAACATCAATACTCAGTATTTTAGCATGGGGGACTTTGGACCTCAACACCCTGCCGTAGAGCATACCTTTCAATTTCATATCAGCTGTATACACAGCCTTGCCTGTGACCTTGGCCATGGCATCCCGGTTATTAACTCGTTTTCCGATCACCGAGTAATTATCCATTGTAAGTGCCTCCTTCTTATCCCTTATTTAAAATTTCTTTGGCATTTTCCACGGCATCAAGGATTTTAACATAGCCTGTGCACCGGCACAGGTTTCCTGCTAAGTACTCTTTTATTTCCCGGGTTGAGGGATTCGGCATTTCCAGAAGCATGGCCTTTGTTGTGACGACCATTCCCGGTGTACAAAAACCGCACTGGATAGCCCCGCTGTCCACAAAAGCCTGCTGGACCGGATGCAGCTCTTCTCCTGTTTTTACACCTTCAATGGTTTCGATCACGGCATTATCAGCTTCCACAGCCAGAACCAGGCAGGAACTGACAACCTTATTGTTCAGGATGACGGAACAGGCCCCGCAATCGCCTTCGTCACACCCTTCCTTGGTTCCTGTCAGATCAAGGTCCTCCCGCAAAAATTGAAGCAATGTCTTTCTCGGGTCGACCTGTACTTCATAATCATCACCGTTTACATTGACCCGGACCGGATATTTTTTTATCATTTTAACGTTCCCCCGTTATTTGCAATAATTGAGTTCGTGTTAAGCCTCAATACATCACGAAGCTGCAAGAAGTGTATTGATTCCCTTTGCAACCATTGCTTTGACCAACGCCTTTCTATAGTCAGCCGTAGCCCGGAAATCTGAAATGGGGACAGCCTCATTGGATGCCTCCTGTGCTGCCCTGGTAATCAGGTCAGGTGTCAACCGGTTATTGGTCAGGACTGCTTCAGCCTGTTTTGCCCGCATGGGAGTCGGGGCCACAGCCCCCATGGCAATGGCTATTTTCCTGCACATATCTGTGCCGGGTTCCCTGTCCAGGGTAATTGCGATGGCCACCAGGCCGAGATCGTTGGATTTGCCTACAGAATGTTTCAAAAAAACTCCTTCCGTACAGCCTGCATCCTCAGGGATTATGATTTCGGTCAACACCTCGCCTTTTTTCAAGGCGGTCTGGTTGGGGCCGGTGAAAAAATCCTGTAACGGCATCTGCCTTTCCCCATCCTTTGAAAGAATTTTAAGCGTTGCATCCATTGCCAGGAACATTGCGCCGAAGTTTGCACATGGAGAGGCATTGCAAAGGTTGCCGCCGAGAGTGGCCCTGTTCCTTATCTGAATGGAACCAAGAGCTTGTGCAGCCTGACCAAGGAAGGGCATTGTCTGTTTGAGTTGATCGGAGACTTCGATGTCCCTGACGGTTGTCAAAGCTCCGAACCGCCATCCCTCGTTGAATTCGAACGTGTTCATACGGGGTAGTTCTTTTATGTCTATGATGCAATCTGGCTTTTTGGAATTGTATTTCATTCCCACTAAAAGGTCTGTCCCCCCAGCCAGTAAAAAGGCATTCTCATATCTATTCAACGCATCAATTGCATCATCCAGGCTTTTGGGTTTGATATAGTCAAAAGTTTCCATTAACTCCCTCTTAATGCTTGGCTTAAGGGTTTATCAAGCCTGGAGCTCATATGAGTCCAGACTTGATTATCCGGGAATGTTAGTCAAATATTCTGTTATAACGTGCGTCTCTCTCCTTGATGGCTCCTTTGACCCCGACATCTCTTCTTCGTTTGAGGAAATTGTACTCGCCTTCCTCAAATCGTGTGTTGGTGAACATGGTGTGTCCGACAAAGCCCTGTCCAAAGCCGGTGCTCAGTCCCATGGAGTCATATGCCAGTCTTGAGAGGGCTTTTCCAATGGCAATACCGTCACGGGGGAGAAGGGTCATGGATTCAGCCAGTTTTCTGACTTCCTCGTCAAGCTGCTCAATTGGTACTGAATGATTGACAAGACCGATTTTTTCAGCTTCCTTGCCGTCCAGGAGTTTACCGGTCAGCAGAAGTTCTCTTGCTTTTTTAAACCCGACCAGGCTAACCAGGATGGGGAGCACATACATGGTACCGGCAAAACCGAGTCTCTGCTCAGCATGGCCTATCTTGACATCGTCGGAACAGATGGTCATGTCACAGCAAAGGGACATGTACAGACCGCCGCCGATGCAATGTCCATGAACCTGTGCAATGGTGATTTTGTCCATGAAAAATATTCTGCGAAGGCTTTCCGAGCGCCATTTGTCATAGGCCAGTCGGGCTCTCTGGCTGGGACGTCGAGTGTCGTCTTCGGGTTTTCCTGATCCCCCGCCATAGACAAAATAGACACGGCCAAGGTCATACCCGGAAGAGAAGGCTTTGCCCGAAGCTTTAAAAATGACAGCCTTGACATCATCATCCTGCTCAACTTTATCCAGGGCTGCATCAATTTCCCTGCTGAACTCAATATTCAGTGCGTTCAGGGTTTCCGGTTTGTTAAACTGTAGGGTCACAACAGCTCCCTCAGCATACTCTTTTTTTTCATAAATCAATGTTTCCGAAGTGATTGTGTCTGTACTCATCCTGATCTCCTAATGTTTATGGTGATTGATATGCTAATACATACATACATACATACATACATTCATTCTTACATTCGTTCATTCTATTGCCCTGGTACATACTTGCCAAACCCACTTTGGCCCGTAATTTTTCCGTCTTTTGCAATAATATTGCCTCTCAGCATGGTTAGGATCGGCCATCCCTTGATTTTTTTTCCTGCCACGGTTGAAAAATCGCTGTTGGAATAAACCGGGTTCTCAGGTGCAATGGCTTCTTTTTCCAGATCGATTAACACCAGGTCTGCATCCGCACCAACATCCAGAGATCCTTTCCGGGGGGAAAGGCCGAACTTGCGGGCCGGGTTGTAACAGCAGACCTCAACGAGTTTTTCCAGGGAAATTCTTCCTTTATTCACCCCTTCACTCAGCATCAGGGGCAGAAAGGTTTCAAGACCCGGCATGCCGACCGTGGCATCCCAGAACGTCTGTTTCATTGATCTCGGGACCGGGGCGTGATCTGTGGCAACAACGCTGATGTCGCCGTTTCTTAATGCTTTCCAGAGTGCGTCGTTATCTTTTGGTTCACGGATGGGTGGATTGACCTTGGAAAGGATGGGGTCCACAGTATCCGTATTCTGGGTTAAGTATTGAACGCAGGTTTCCGTCATTACATTTACACCCTGGGCTTTGGCTTTTGCCAGTAGCACAAGTCCTTCCTTGACGGTCATGTGAACGATATATATGGGGCATCCGGTTATTTCAGCCAGGTAGAGGCATTTCTGCATGGATTCCTGTTCACATACCCGGGGCCTTACCTCGTTCCAGGAGCCGGGTTCAATGCCCTTGTCAAGGCATTCGTTTTTCATACCGAGAAAGATCTCCACATTTTCACAGTGGACCCGGACAAAAACATCACGCCCCTCTTTGGCCAGACGGGCAACCTCTTTAAAGGTGAGATAAACAATGCCGTCATCTATCCCGCCAACCCGTCCCTGCCAGACAGCTTCGCTTCCCTTGTAGGGGAGCAGGAGTTTTACACTGTGAATCCCGTAATCATAGAGTTCACTGATCTGCTTTATGTTCTCAGGTGTATAAATCCGTGCGCTCAAGGCAAGGTCGACATAAGCATTCTTTTCATAGAGTTCCACAAACTCCTCTGCCTGGTCTTTTATGGTATCTGCAGGTGCTAGCAAATGTATCAGCGTGGTGCATCCGCCTGCGGCACAGGCCATGGTTTCGGCCTTAATGTTCGATTCAGGGGCAACTCCCGGAGGATACTGGAGATGAACATGGGCATCCACTACACCAGGGATAAGATGGTTTCCCTCGCCATCAATAACTGTCCTGGCATCAGGCAGGTCGGACTCGTTTGCCACGGCTGTTATCTTTCCATTGTCAATGGCCAGCCCGGCATCCAGTATTCCGTCATGTCTGACAATTTTGCAGTTTTTTATAACCGTATCAACTTGCATTGGAACCTCTTGATTTGGAACGAAGCGCCAGTTCCTTAATAAAGAATTTTGTCCTCGATATACTTGTCGACTTTTTCCTTAGGCAGGCCCAGGATCTCTCCGAAAACATAATGGTTGTGTTGTCCGAGCATGGGTGCCGGTCTCCTGATCTCTCCAGGAGTTTCGCTCAGTTTGCAGACAACATTGGGCACAAAATCCAGCCCGGTGGCCGGGTGTTCAATGTTCACAATGTTTTGTCGCTGCTCGAATTGGGGGTTTGAAAATCTTTCTTCGGTATCAGCGCAGGGAGCTGCGGCAACGCCGGCATTCTGTAGAATCTCCATTGCTTCGGCGGATGTCTTTGTCAGAGTCCATTCACCGATGAGTTTATCAAGTTTTTTGCGATTCACAAATCGTTTATGACTGTCTGCATAGTCATCCCCCCGGGTCCAGTCAGGATCACCCATGACGGAACAGAAACAATCCCATTCCCCTTCCGTAAGGATGGCAATGGAAATCCATTTGTCCTCTCCCAGACAGGGATAGTTATTGTGAACGGACATCATGGAGTTGCTGTTGCCCACAGTGGTGGGATTACGTTTGTTAAAGCTGTACTCCATTACCGGTTCTGGCATGGTGCTGAGCAGGGCTTCCATCTGGGCAACCTCAATGTGCTGGCCCTTGCCGTATTTTTCCCGGTTGTATAATGCAATTTGAATGGCAAAAGCACCGAACAGAGATGAATTAATATCAGCATAGGCCTGCTGCATTCCAAGAACCCGCTCACCTTCATACCCGATCAGGTTGTCCAGGCCGGAAAGAGCGGCAAGTGACGGGCCGTAGGTAACCACATCCGACAGGGGCCCCTCGCTGCCTACTCCCGGAAAAGAGATCGTGATAATATCTTCTTTTAGTTTCTTTAATTCATCATAATCTAGTGAAAGCCGTTTCATGACGCCTGGTGAGAAATTTTCGACCACGACATCGCTTTTTTTGATCAGGTCCCGGATGAGTGTTTTCCCCTCAGGACGGGATAAGTCCACAAGAATCCCCAGTTTGTTTCTGTTTATGCTGTGAAACAGGGGATCTTTTTCTGGATCACGTTCGATATTGTCAGGGCCGAATCGGACAGGATCAAGGCGTTTGTGAGTTTCTACCTTGATAACCTGGGCCCCCATATCTGCCAGCAGGCAGGTGGCCCGGGGTGCGGCAGCAGCCCAGCCAAAGTCTATTACCCGGTATCCCTCAAGTGGTAAGTCACCCATGAGTTTTCTCCATTTAGTTAGTGTCTGTTATCAGTCGGAAGAAACATGGCGTTTCTCCCGACGTTTGTCGTTTGCCTCACCAGCAAAAATCAGGCATTGGTCGATGAATTATAACTGACGACCGATAAGGGATCCTTGATAAACGGCCTGTTTGATATTGTTCGGGCTGGTGCAGTCTCCGATCATGGTGAAGGGTATGTCCTTTTCTTCCAGGACATCTGCAAGACCCCGTACCGGTGCGGAACCAAGGGCAAGTACGATGACATCAGCTTCAATGGAAACGCTTTCACCGGATTTCTTGTTGATAAGGTCAAGACCCATATTTGTGATTTTTTCAAAGCTGTGATCGGTGATTTCCCTGACCTTATGTTCCTGCATGAACTCCATGATCCCCCTCCTGTTGGTGGGCTCACAGTCTTCTGCCATATACGATCCTGGGCGCATCTTAACCACAGATACGTCATTGCCCTGGGATGCCATCAGTTCAGCGGTTTCACAGGCAAGCATGCTGCCTCCGACAACAGCGGCCTTCCGGTTTTTCAGTGAAACATCCCCCCTTAGGACATCCCAAGCAAGTACGACGGTGTTGGTATCACTTCCGGGCAGGTCCACCTGTTTAGGGATGGCACCCGTAGCCATAATGACTTCATCTGGATTCTCTGCGGCAATGAGTTCCGGTGTGACCTCAACTCCGAATTTAATGTCAACGCCCTGCTTTGAAATTTGGCTTGCAAGATAGTCCCTGATCCAGAGAATCCTCATTTTTCCTGGAGGCTGTGATGCCAGCAGGAGTTGCCCGCCAAGGGTGTCGCTCTTTTCATACAGGGTTACGGAGTGCCCTCTCAGGGATGCTACCCTTGCTGCTTCCATGCCAGCCGGGCCGCCGCCGATTACCATTACGTTCTTTTTTTCAGTTGCCGGTTCAAGAGCTGTCCAGTCTTTTTCCCTGCCGAAAACAGCATTGACTGCACAGCTCTGGGGATAATTAAATGCACCGCCCCTGACATAGAGACACTCTCCGCATGACAGGCATTTACGGATGTCATCCAATTTTCCCTCGGCCGCTTTTTGGGGCCATTTTGCATCAGCCAGAAGCGGCCGGGCAATTCCAAGAAAGTCAGCCACACCGTCTTCGACGATTTTTTCAGCTACGTCAGGGTTTCGATACCCGCCGGCGACTATAATGGGGATGTTGACTTCTTTTTTTATGGCTTCAAATAAGGGACGTTTAAAATCTTCTTCCATGCGCATGGTGTCGTTTGACAGATGCTGGGTCTCATGACATCCGGCAGAAACACTGATGACATCGGCACCAGCTGCTTCTAGTATTTTTGCCACCTCGACCGATTCGTCCAGTTCAATACTGCTTTCCAGATAATCCATGGCGCTGATACGCACGGTAACGGGAAAATCACTGCCGGCCTTGGCCTTGATCGCCTTCAGTATTTCCACATGGATTCTGGTCCGGTTTTCAAGGGAGCCGCCAAATTCATCTGTTCGGGTATTGAGCAGGGGAGAGAGAAAACCAGCCAGGAGATATCCGTGGGCTGCATGGATTTCAACCATGTCATAGCCGGCTGTTCTTGCCATGACAGCGCCTTTGGCAAATAGGTCAATGGTATCCCAGATTTCACTTCGTGTAATGGGGATGGGTTTGGTGTAGGGCGTGCCGTCGCAAAATAACTGCTGCACATCCGAAGCTGCCACGCTCTGCATGTGAGTCTGGCCACCGATATGACCGAACTGGATGCTGACTTTTGTGCCATGGGCATGCAGGGCCTGGACAAGTTCGCAATGGCCTTGGATATATTGGGGGGCACCAAGATTCAAGGATGCCGGAGTAAAAAATTTATGCCCAGGGGGGAACACCCTTGTGGATCCGATGATGATCATGCCAACGCCGCCCTTGGCCCTTTCAGCATAATAATCAATTGTTTTCTGGGTGACCTCGCCATTCATGCCCTGGAACTGCCTTGCCATGGGAAGCATGACTATTCGGTTTTTTGTGGTAAAATTTCCGATTTTTCCTTTTTTAAAAAGATGCGGGAAATGTTTTTTTGACATGTGGATCTCCTTCTTCTAATGATTGCTTTATAATCGGTTCTCAGGGGCAAATAATGCCAAAGGCGTTGATCTGATTTACGGGTTGAAATACCTATTTTATAAACATTCTTTCAGGGTCAAACGAGCGTAATAGTTTCAGTTCCTGCTGGGTCGGGGGGGCCAGAATCTCCATTTCAGGAACGGTCTGAAGTGCCCAGCCGCAGGTCTTTTTAATGTCACTGATTCGTTCTTCCGCTGATGACTCAGTTGATGGGAAATATCCTTTAAGCACGAATTCGGAATTATTTTTTGAATAAACGCCTTCATTTGTAACAAGGGTGCTGACCCGGGTCCCGGGGCAGGTAATATAGGGTACCTTTTCAATCAGGCGGTTGGGTCTCTGCACGGCAACGATGACCACTTCTTTGGTTACGCTGGCAATATCGTTACCTCCGCCTGCACCGGAAAGGTAGATATCCCCCTTGGAAGAGGTCTTGATAACGGTGGAATTGATGTTGCCTTCTTTGTCCAGTTGTCCGGCCCCCAGGATGCCGAGGCAGCCACTGTTTATTCCACCGGCACTTACGCCATGTACGTCAAAGCTGTCGGAAATCATTTTTGCGGTGGCCAGGTTGGTGGGGCTGATAAGTAAGGGATCCCCCGGGCATGGCTGGTAGCCGATACCGCCTGCAATAAGATCTATATGGTAGCCTTCTTCTTTTAATAAATAATAAGCGCACCAGCCTGCCAGGCCAGATATCCCGATTCCGGCAAACATGGTTTTATACCTGTTTTTTAAAACAATATTTTTGATTTCCCTGGCGCCTGCGATAATGGCATGTTCGCTGGTTGTGGCCGGTTCTTCTTCCACGGGATCAGTGGTTATGACCGGACTGGCCGTATGATCATTGGGTGGTGAACTGCGGGGAAGCAATTCCAGCTTTTCAATGTAGTCATCATAGGTGTCTCCGTTAAGGACCCACTCCTGTATCCATTGCTCCAGTGCCTCTTCATTTTTACTGGCTTTTATGAATACCTTAAGAAATTCACCGTCCAGGTCATACCCCTCAAATTCCGGCAGACTCTGGGCATTCATGTTCTGTGGATGTGCTCCTTTGGGGACCACACAGACGGCGTTGACAAGGCTACCTGGGATTTTTACCATCATGGAATGCTCCCTGATAAAATCTTCGGACACAAGGTTTTCCACAGTAACGATGATGCCGTTACGGCTTGCCTTGGCTCCCCAGGCATCCCTTGGCGGAGCCCCCATGATCACATTACCGTGAAGGTCTGCTGCCCATCCATGAATGATTGAAATATCCGGGTTCAATGCTTTAATGAGACCTACTTTTTCACCGGTTCCAAAGGGATCTTCTGCCACTTGAAAGGAATGGCTGTTATCTTCCGCCAAGCTACTGCCGATAATGGAACGTGTAACAGCATAAGGAAGATTTAAAGCACCTGCCTGAAGAGACTGGATCAACGAGAGCATGGACCAGTTTTCCAGCTCAATGGTCTTCTGCTTAAAAGCTCTCTGGATGACAGGGTTGGGGTAAGGTCTTGGGAAAATATCGGCACAGGTGGCAAAAATTAACTTTTTTACCATTCTGCCGTGGATCAGGCTCAGGGCATGGTGGCCGCCGATCATGTTCATGATCAACGTAAAGTCCGGCTTTGTGCCCCAGAATATCCTGGCAAGTTCGCGGGCTGCTGCACCTGCTTCAAGACCAACGTACAGACTCATTCCCGGTGTTATATGTTCCTCAATCGCCTGGGTTATACTGACAACTTTGTTTGCCATGCTGTTGGGACCTCATTTATATGGGTTACGGTATCATTCTTTCGCTAAACGTTTCACTCATTACAATCAACCGCTTGTAAAGCGTGCCAATTCAGAGTTGATTAAACTGGCTTGGCGGTCTTTTTGCCAATTTAGCTGCTCTCTTCGGACCCGAAGTCGTTTTAAACTGAGTGTGGCGCTGACGATCTCCTCGGTTTCTCCTCCCTCGGCAAAAATAAAGGCTGGTCTGGGGGTGAGAGGCCCTGCAATAACACTGTGTCCGTAATAAGAGATTGTCCTCTCCTTTCCCACCAGGTTTGCACTGGCCGCATAGACACAGTTTTCCGTTGCGCGGCTTCCGGTCTGCTGTTTGATAAAGAACGGCTTGCCCGGGCCTGTGGCGCTGGCTGAAGTGTTTATGAGCAAATCAGCCCCTTTCAACGTCATTATTCTGGCCAGCTCAGGGAAAAAATAAAAATCAAAGCAGATAAGAATTCCGATGATCCCGTAGCGGGTTTCCCAGACCGGGACGTCATTCCCCGGTGTAAAACAAAGACTCTCGGTAAACCGGGGCAGGGGTGCAAGATGGAGCTTTCTATAGGCCCCCAACAGTCCTTCGGGGCCTATAATAACCGATGAAATATATAGTGTGTCTGGGGCTGTCCCATCTTTTTCCGGCATCCCGAAGATGATATAGACATCCAAATCCCGGGCCAGGGCTTTGATCTCGTCAGTGGCGGGACCCGGAACCGTCTCGGCAAGGTTATGATGCATGCTGCAGGAGTTTCCATCAGGAGCGTGCTCCTTGCTGCACTCGTAACCTGTCAGTGCCAGTTCAGGGAAAATAATAATATTATTGCCCTGGTCTGCTGCCTGCGTTGCTACGGACTTTATTTTGGCTAAATTAGCTGCCTTGTCACCCCATACGGGGCAAAAATTAACACAGGCGACAGAGACGGTTTCCAGGTATTCCATTGGTTGATCCTTATTAAATCGTTTCACCATTCAACACCTTCTCTAAATTTAAAATCGGTCTTAAATTAGCTGTCCTCAAACCCATATTTTGTTTTCGTAATGCATCTTAAGCTTCAACATATGGGTTTGAATATGGACTGAAAAAAATTGGCGAAGGTATTATCACTTAATGCAGGTATTTGCTCGGGCACTATGTAAGAATTCCGACCCGAAGGCCGAGGTCTTATAAGTTTGAGCAAATTAGCCCAAGCTTTCCTGGTTTTTCTCTTTTAATGCTGTCAAGACCTGCTCCGGTGTAATCGGAATATCATGAAACCGTATACCAATGGCATCGTATATGGCATTGGCTATGGCAGGAGCACTTGATACCATTGTGCCCTCTCCAACTCCTTTAGCCCCCCATGGGCCCTCTCTATGGGCTGTCTCGATAATGGCGGATTTATAATTATCACAATCGGGACAATCCAGTGTTGTGGGGAGTTTATAATCAGCAAATTGCGGGTTGAGCATGACACCATTGTCTGTAATGACTTCCTCAAGCAAGGCACTTCCAATTCCCATGCTTAGGACTCCACCATCCTGTTGTCCTTCGACCATCATCGGGTTGATGGCCTTTCCGCAGTCATTTGCAGTGACCATTTTTGTTACTCTGATTTTACCTGTTTCAATATCGACTTCAACTTCGGCAGCCTGGGCAACAAACATATAGAACGAGGCCGGTCTTTCCGAGGCACCAGTCTCAGGGTCAGGCATCACTCCAGGAAGGTAATAGGTGGCTTTTCCTATGATTTCAGCACCTTCTTTTAGTGTGTATCCACCGATAACCATGGGTATGAATAGTTCACTGACATGCATGCTTTTTTCAGGAGAACCTTTTACAAAAACTCTGGACTCAGCTGTTTCAAGGACATCTTCGGTAACGCCTAACTCCTTAGCAGCAAGATCAAACAATTGTTTTTTTGCATCTGCGCATGCTTTGCGAATGGCATTACCCATATTAAAGGTTGATCGACTTGATGCCGTGCCGAGATCAAATGGAGTAATATCGGTATCCGGATTCAACACCCTGACCTTTGAAACCGGAACCTTGAATTCTTCTGAAATCATCTGAGAGAAAATCGTATTTGATCCCTGACCCAGCTCTACGGTGCTGGTTCTCAATTCAACCAGACCATCAGGATGGACTTTAACAAAGCAAGCAGAGGCTGTTGGTACAATACTATATTTGTTTCCAAGGGCTATACCTTTACCCAGTTTCAAGTGGGGAGCTTTCTGTTCTGTCTTCTTTCCCCATTCAATATCTCTGGCAGCGGCATGTAGACATTCTTTTGCCCCAACGCTGTGCATTTTTTCCTGGAAAGCGTTCAAATCCCCTTCATCCGTACAATTCATTAGTCTTAGTTTCAAAGGATCAATATTCAGTTCCTCGGCCAACATATCCATATGGGATTCCATCCCCCAAAGCGTCTCGGCATTACCGAAGCCTCTAAATGCACCGGCCATGCGTTGGTTGGTATATACTCCATATGCATCCATACTGAAGGTGGGTGTCTTGTAGTTGGCAGCAGGTCCGAAAGAACCGTTTCTTGCAGTCAGATAGCCGGTTCCGGCGTAGGCGCCTCCCACTAGAATTGTCTTCATTTTAGTTGCCACTAGAGTACCGTCTTTTTTTGCGCCGGTCTTGATTTCCACAATATACCTTGCACGTGTTGTTGTGGTGGTCAGTTGTTCCTCTCTAGTGAATCGCATTTTAACAGGTCTTTTGGGGTACCCCTTCTGGGCCAGGACAAGCGAGGATGCAATCTGCTCTGCTTTTGGTTCCCGCCCCCCGAAGCTTCCACCCACATGGGTGGGAATGATAACCCTTACAGAAGAAGGCTCCATTCCCCTTGATTCCGAGATGTCTCTATGCATGCCATAAGGTTTCGAGGTTGTGCCCCAGACAGTGAGTCTTCCTGTGCCATCAACCTTTGCAATACCGCAGTGCGGCTCCATCTGGACATGGTGTATCATTGCCACTTCAAATCGGTTCTCCAGAACAATGTCTGCGTTTTTAAATGCCTCTTCAGTGTTATCTCTTCTAATCCTGAAATAATTGAAAACGTTGGGACGATTCTCATCAAATCTGGGAGGTACGGATCTAATTGTCTTATAACTTTTCAACTCTTCGTGAAGAATGGCCGGAGGATTTCTACTGAACGCTTCGTCTCCATCAAATACAGGTGTAAGTTCTTCATATTCGACTTCAATGAGATCTACAGCTTCCTGGGCAATCTCCTCGGTTTCCGCGGCAACTGCGGCAACGGCATCTCCAACGTACAAAGCCTTGCCACGGGCCAGTACATATTCGTCTGCGACACCGGCACCAAAGCGAGATGGGCATGTCTCTTCGTCACCCACTATCACGACTTTAACCCCCGGTAACTCTTTGGCCTTTGATGTGTCGATGGAAATAATCCTGGCATGTGGATACGGGCTTCTTTTAACTTTGCCGTAAAGCATTCTGGATAGTTCCATATCCGAGCAATACTGTGCAGCTCCTGTAACTTTTTCTACACCGTTGACATTACGCTCAGATGTTCCAATATATTTATATTCATTATTTGTTTCCATGTGAGAAATCTCCCTTGATGGCCATAACTTTATTTTTGATCAACACTTAGAGTTGCCTTTATGATTTTGTGGTACCCTGTGCAGCGACAAAGGTTTCCTGAAAGGGCGTGTCTGACATCTTTTTCCGATGGTTTGGAGGCCTCATCCAGAAATGCTTTGCTCGCCATAATCATTCCAGGTGTGCAGTAACCGCATTGAAAAGCGCCATGATCAAGAAAAGCTTCCTGAACCGGGTCTAATGTCTCTCCATCAGCCAGTCCTTCTATGGTTTGAACGCTCTTTCCTTCTACTTGAAGGGCAAGAATGATACATGATTTAACTGCTTTTCCATCCACCCTTACGGTACAGCATCCGCACAATCCTTCGCCACAACCTTCTTTTGAACCTGTCAATCCCAAGGTGTCGTGCAAAAACGTGTGAAGGGTTGTCTCGGGACTGATTTTGGCTTCAATTTTCTCGCCATTGACGATTAAACTCAGATTTTCCATCATGAATCTCCTCTCTTGCCATATTAAAAAATTTCAAAAATAATTATCAATGAGTTTCTTGTTGTAATAATAGTCAGCCAGCTTTGTTCGATAATCAAACAGACCTGGCACGGGCAATTGCCTCTTTAACTGTCCTTATTACCAGAACACGTGCAATCTCCCGCTTGTATTCTTCGGTTCCGTTTATATCGGTAGTCGGATTGCAATCTTCAAAGACAGCTCGGGCAGCCTCTTCAATTAAGGCTTCATTGATTTTATTTTCTCTTATAAGGCCCTCTGCCCGTTTATATCTTTGGGGAAAAGGATCAACAGCTCCTAAAACAATACGAATATGGTTGCAAATGTCACGATCGGATTTATCCAGAATGAGATGTGTTGCCACACTTGCAATACCCAAGTCATGAGCCCTGCGGGCGAACTTTGTGTGGATGCCGCAGCCCAAGGCTGCCTTGCCAGGTACTTGGATTTGGGTTAACAACTCATTTTCTTTAAGGATTGTCTCAAAGGAATCAACAATAAAATCCTCAAGCAATACAACTCGTTCCCCGTTTTCACTGCTCAGCGTAACCTGTGCCCCCAGCGCAATGAGGGAAGGTGCCAGATCTGAAGCAGGATCGGCACTGCACAGGCTCCCGCCGACTGTTCCCCAGTTCCTTACAGCCATGGAGGCAAGGGTAAGTTCCATGTTCGACAGCATAGAGAAGTTTTCTCTGATAACGGCTGATTTCTCCAGGGATCTGTGCGTGGTCATTGCTCCGATTTCCAGGCCACCATCATCAACAAGACGGATATAGTCAAGTTCTGAAATGCCCTTTACATCAATAATGTATGACGGCATGATAAATCTTTGTTTCATCATGCTGACCAGAGATTGCCCCCCGGAAAGAATTTTTGCTTCTTCACCGTATCGGGAAAGTAAGGAGCAGGCCTCCTTTACATCGCTTGCACGAAAGTATTTAAAGTTATCCATGGTTTTAAGATCTCCTGAGCTAAAGTTTTTAGTTAATAGTAACTCCACATATAAAATTCATCGCTGATATTATGTGGATATTTATTTGAAATGACTCTCTTTGCCTCTGTTTCAATGCTTAAACTGCTGTTTGAGCATTAACAGAGGCGAAAGACCCGCCTGAGACTCTGAACAATTTTTTGGATGAAGGCCTTGATGGGCTGCATCCATCCAGTTTCTTTTTGGTCGGATGATTCAATGTGTTGGGGATTTTCCTCGTATGACGGTTGTTTGTCATTCAATTTATGTTTAACTGAGTCTGCGAATTCTTTCCCCATGGTTTTTGCTTTTGATTTCATAATTCTGTCCCCAAAGGATCCCAATCGGCCGACAATGGACACTTCAGCCTGGTAGGACACCTCTGTCTCGTTCTCGGACAGTTCTTTAAGGGTTATTGCGGTTTTCTGGTTGAAGTGCCCAAGATTCCTGAGTTCCTTACCTTCTCCTGTGGTACGGATCAGAGTGAAAGGAACCGTTTCGACTATCTTGGTTCTGACTTTAAATTTTGCAGAAATAGTACCAACTTTTGCCTTGATTATACTGTCATATACATTTTCATCAACAGCTTCAACGCTTTCACATCCAGGTAAACAAGCTCCTACTTTTTCGGCGTCTAAAAAGAAATGATATATTTTTTCAATATGTGTATCAACGTTGAAGGTTTCTTTAATCAGCATATTTGCTCCTTATAGTTAGTGTTCGAACGAAAACCGCCAATTTCACTTATTGCTGCGTTGGACCAGAATTTGAATTTTGAAAATACTTCATGAAATCCTCCGATTAAAGTTTTGGCCCGTCTTGTACTCGAAAAAAATGCAGGTTTCCGATCCGGCACTAGTTATCTTTGAGAACAATCAGTGCGTCCAATGCTTTTATTCCCTGTCCTTCATCGAAAATAACCAATGGGTTGATATCAATCTCGGCAATAACCTCTTTCCAGTCTTCGGCTAATCGGGAAAGTTTCAATAACAGATCTACAACCGCTTCAATGTCAGCAGGGGCCTTGCCCCTAATTCCTTTTAATATGGGATACCCTTTTATTTCTCGAACCATTGTTTCGGCGTCAAATTTTGATAAAGGGGTAACGCGAAGCGAAATATCTTTTAGTATTTCCACGAAAATTCCCCCCAATCCGAACGCAATGGTGGGGCCGAACTGCGGATCCTGGGACATGCCAGCAATAACCTCTGTGCCACCAGTGATCATCTCCTGGACAGCTACCCCATTAATCCTGGCTTCAGGGTTATATCGACGGGCATTGTCCATTATTTCTTCAAAGGCTTGTGCAATGGTCTCCGGAGAATTAACTCCGAGTCTGATCACATCGGCTTCTGTTTTATGAAGAATGTCGGGAGAATCAATTTTAAGTGCCACCGGGAAACCGATCTGCTCCGCAAAATTGATTGCATCATCAATGGAGTTGACTATTTTTTCTCTGGTAACGGGTATGCCGTATAGTTCCAATAATGCTTTGCTGTCATGTTCGCTCAGGCTTGTGTCTGAAGTATCCAGTATCTTTTCTGCAAGACTCTTATCAACCACCTCAGCCGGTGTGTCTCCATCGCCCATTGATTCTTCTGCATTTTTGGCCATCAGGTGGTAATCAACCAGCGATTTTACAGCAGCAGCACACCTGTCCGGAGATGTGAAAGATGCCACCTCGCTTTTATTCAATATCTCAATTCCAGGGTTTGATAAACTGCCGGCAGCCCACCAGGCAACCACGGGTTTTGTGCTCGTTTTCGCGATTTCAAGCAGTTGCATTGCCCTGTCAACACTTCCCTGTCCCGCAACCATGGACATGTTTATCTGGATAATGTCAAAGTTTTCATCCTGGATGAAATAGTTCAAACATCGTTTAAACATTTTAGGGTCGCTGAAGATTTGACCTGTCAGATCAAAGGGATTGGCTACCTGGCCAAAGGATGCCATCTCTTTTGACGCAAGTTCTATTGTCTGCGGCGAGGGTTCAGGGACGGACAGGCCTAGTTTTGTATAATGGTCCGCCATGATAATGCCTGCCCCTCCGGAACTGCTTAAAATGCCGAGACGGTTCCCAGTTGGCACCTTGCCCTTTGAAAACAGGGACGCAGTCTGGAGTAATTCATCGTAAGTTCGGACCCGGATGACACCCTTTTGCTTCAATACAGCATCTATAACCGAATCAGAACCAGTCAGGGAACCTGTATGGGATGCGGCTGCTTTTTTCCCGACCTCGGTCTCTCCGATCTTTAAAACAATGATGGGTTTGCCATGCTCCAGGGCAAGTTCGGCAGCTTCTATGAATTTTGCGCCATCTTTAAACCCCTCAATGACGGCTGCAATAACGGTTGTCTTTTCGTCATGAAGAACCAAGTGCTTTATATAATCGGAGACTTCAAGGTCTGCTTCATTACCGCTGGAAATAAAACAGCTCAAACCTATGCTGTTGTCCTGGGCACGGTTTGCCATTGAACCACCCAAAGCTCCGCTTTGGGAAATAAATCCGATGTTACCCGCAGTAAAGGAGTCTATTTCTAAAAATTGGGAAAAAGAAAGGGCGGTATTGTTATTGAAATTAACCAGCCCAATGCAGTTGGGGCCGCATATTCTCATGTTTCTTGTTTGCGCCAGTTCTTTTAGATCGTCTTGGGCTTTTTTCCCGGAGCTTCCCATTTCGGCAAAGCCGGAACTGAAAATAACAGCCGAACCCACATGCTTGTCAGCACATTCATTCAATACGGGAAGAACAAATTTCCCTGGAACTGCAACAAGGGCGCAATCTATGGGATAGGGGACGTCTGAAATGGTTGGATAGCATTTAATGGAATTGAGCTCATTATATTTGGGATTCACCAGGGCCAATTTCCCTTTGTATCCATGTTTAGTCAAATATTTGAACAATCGTCCGCCAATTCGGGTCGGACTCTCGGAAACCCCGATTATGGCAACGGACTTAGGGGCTAATAATCGTGATAATTCAGATGTCATAAAAACAACCTCCATGTTGAGACCTCCGGATAACGGTTAGACCTCATTTTGATAGCTCCGCCCTGTTGATCACATGGGCACTCCATATACAAACGGTTAATTGAATAAAATTTCTGCTTTAATCTCCTTTGAACTGATCCGGGGCAAATCGTCCCATTTCTGGAAATTCTGATTCTGCTGAAAAAATCGTACTGTTTAACATGCAATACTGTATTTAAAACTAATAATCATGACGATATTGAAATGCAATTTCCGTGCCATTGAAGAGTTGTGGGAAAATAATCTTTAAAATCAACAGGTTTCGTTTTTTTTGCTTGAACTGTTGGTTTTAATGTGTTTACTTGTTAAACAAAAAAATATTTTTCAGGCGGGGAGGTCAGCAATGAAAAAAAATAATCGTTGCTTCCAGTTAAACGGAAGCGATCCAAGTGCCATTGCCATTTACAACAATGGCAATATCATCTATGCCAGCACTGCTTTTGAAAGGCTATATAACCCTTTGACGGCGGCTGGTAAGAAGAAAATAAAGCATTTGCTGTCCAGGTTGAATTCCGAGTTTATGCGGTCGGGAGGGAAGGTCCTCCATAAACATGTCGAGCTGATTCCTGACCATACTAAAATAATAATGGATGTATACTTATTAAACAAAATCGGGTGCAGAGAGAACTGCCTCCTCCTGGTGGCTTCCAAGGAAGAAGTTGTCGGGGATTTGCCATATTTTAATCCCGGACGATCCATGGATTTTGACAATGCTCCGAAAGTGGCGCTCTCCTCTGCCTTTTCGGAGCTTATTGGTGAAGATATCCAGTTTAAAGCAGTTTTGTTCAAGACTCAAAAAGCCGCCCAAAGCGACTATCCCATACTTATTAAAGGAGAAAGCGGTACGGGTAAAGAAATCCTGGCAAGCACAATTCATAAAGCCAGCCGCCGCAGGCAGAAAAAATTTGTTGATATCAACTGTGCAGCTATTCCGGATCAGCTCATTGACAGTGAGTTGTTCGGTTATGAAAAGGGTGCATTCACAGGAGCATTGCCGGGCGGGCGGCATGGACTGTTTGTGGAGGCAAATCATGGAACGCTTTTTCTGGATGAAATTGCAGACGCATCGTTACCTACCCAAGCCAAACTCTTGAGAGTGTTGAACGAAGGACACTTCAAGCGAATTGGAAGTATGAAAAACATTAAAGTTGATGTCCGGATTATCTCGGCGACAAATAAAAACATTTCACAACTGATAGAAGAAAAGCATTTTCGTCAGGACCTTATTTATCGGTTGAATACTATTACGATCAACCTGCCGTCATTGAGGGATCGTCCGGGGGATATTGTTCTTTTGGCAAATTATTTCCTGAAAGAACATTCTAAAAGAAAAGAACAAGCCTTAAAATTTTCCGCCAATTGTCTTGAAGGGCTGAAGCATTATCATTGGCCCGGAAACGTTCGCGAGTTGAAAGGTGTGATAGACTACATGGTGACCATGGCATCGGGAAGGACCATAACCCGAAATCATTTCCCCGATTTCCTCCAGTCTCAAAAAAATGCTGTATACGAAAATACTGAAACCCAGGACTTGAGTTTCAAGGATGAAAATGATTCAAATCTGCTCTCCAAGGCGGTTCAAGCTGCTGAAAAACGCATTATCAAAGATGTGCTGAAGCGGGCAAAAAACAAATCCAAAGCAATCAAAATACTTGGGGTCAGTCGGCGAACATTTTATTCAAAATTGAAACAGTATAATATGGGATGATGATTTGTTTTATTTGTTGTAAGGGAGTTCATAGGAAATAATCTACCCAACATTAATGAGCTCCCCACCGTCTATCCGATGTGCGGCGGGTAAAAATGGGTAGTTTTGTTATTATGAAGTCCCTAAGTGTGTGCGACTACTCAATGTGCGTGTTCTTGGGTTAGTGTTAAGGATAGATTCGGAAATAAAAATATGATAATAACGAATACTGAAACTTTGGTACAAATTGTGCTAACAATAGATTAAGATGCTATATGAAAATTCTAATTTTTAAGGAGATTGAGTGTGAAATCGGTTGCAGAAATTACAATAGTTGATACCAGTCCAAGGGACGGCCCTGTCGGGTTACCCAAAATTCGAACCCGTGAAAAGGTCGCTCTTGTAAATAGCCTTATGGAAAGCGGGCTGACTAAAATCGACTGTGTTGGTTTTACCCATCCTCGCATCATACCTGAATATGCGGATGCGGAAAAGGTTGTCGGCGCCATCGATAAAAGGCCCGGGGTCACCATAATGGGCATGGCTCCCAATGAAATAGCCTGCCGCAGAGCCCTGAACACCAGTGTTGATGAAATAGGGGTATTGGTTTCTGCAAGTGAAACATTCAATCAGTTGGTTCTGGGAATCAGCGTTAGGAAGACGCTATTCAAAACGATTCCGGCCATTGTCGAAGCGTGTGTGGAAGAGGGGAAAACCATCCGGGCGTTTCTGCTTTCTGCATTCTGGTGCCAGTTCGAGGGAAAGGTTGACATTAACAGTGTTGTTGACCTGGCGAGCAAACTCTCCTTTTTAGGGATTAATGAAATATCGCTTGTTGATACTCCTGGGCTCGCCAATCCCAGACAGGTCCAGGAGGTCATTAAGGTTTTACGGGGATTGGGCCTTGAGGCAAATATTGCCGTCCATTTTCACAATACAAGAGGCATGGGCCTTGTTAACTGTCTTGCAGCCTATGAGGCAGGTATCCGTATTTTTGATACAGCCATTGGCGGATTAAGCGGTACGCCTTACGGGGCTCCCAAAATGGAAGTTGGTTCATGGAATGTGCCGACAGAGGATCTGGTTTATCTGTTCGACCAAATTGGAGTGAATACCGGCATTGACATTGAAGCAATCGCAGAGTCAGTCAAATTGGCACAGAAGATTGCCGGTCGTGAATTGGCAGGACATCTGCTCAATGCGACAAAAGCATTTGTACCGTCCAATTTCCCCAAACCGATAGCCTTGAATTGATTAGCAGCATGGTGCTGGATAATCCTAACTGCTGATCATTAAATATCCCACCGAAAATCATCAAATCCCCCGATTGCCATTCATTGTTTGGTTTTTGTTTAATAATTAAACTAAAACATAGTTCGTTATTGCAAGTTGTTTAATAAATATACAATTTTTCTTGCCTGCGATTGGTAAAAAAGGAAAGACCCAACAGTTTCGGGCCGTTTACTCCATCGAGTAGTGCTGGCATTAAAATTGCATATGTTTGATACTTGAGATTCTCATATGTTTGATACTTGAGATTCTAAGTTATTTCCCCAAAATTTTTCATATAAACATTTGCAAGATAGGCTGCTGTCAAGTTGGGAAATTTAAAATATTATCAGCACTGATGTCAAGCAATTTGAACAAAACGACCAACAGACAGAGTTAGATCCGGCTGATATGACGATTGTATTGTTGGACTGAAACATAACAAAAAAACAGGAGATGAGATTATGGGTGTAAAGCCATTGGGGGGAAGGACCCTTAAAGTTCTAAGCAGAAAAGATATTCAGATGGTGAATGAGACGGCGATGGCAATCCTGAGAAATCCAGGTTTTAAGATTCAGCATGAAGAGGCCTTGAATATATTTGAACAGGCTGGCGCAGACGTGGACTTTAAAAAACAAATGGTTCACATCCCTGAATTTCTTGTGAAAAAGGCCTTGAATAGTGCTCCTCGTTTTATGACGGTCTGCGGCAGGGAACCCAAGTATGATCTCAAATCTTATAACGGAGTTCATTACAGCGGTGGGCACGGTGCTACTTTTATCAGGGATATTGAGACCGGAGAGCGAAGGTCTGCTGTAAAAAAGGACCTTGAAAACAATGTTCGTATCCATGATGCCCTTGAGAACTCCAATATCATTTATCCTGAAATTTATCCCCAGGATGTTCCTGAAAAATCATTGGACAGACATATTTCCCAAACGTTGCTGAGCAATACACTGAAGCCGGTTATTGCAACCGCCTACGATGGCGCCGGAGTAAGGGACCTCATCGAAATGGGAATTGCCATTGCCGGGAGCAGGGAAGCATTAAAGAAAAGGCCTATGTTTACATGCAGCTTTGGCATGATAAGCCCCTTTGTGTATGAGCCGGCCCGAATTGAGGTGTTGATGGAAATGTGTCGAGCCGGCCTCCCATTTCAGATTTATACGATACCAGGAGCAGGAACCTCATCTCCTGTGACCCTTGCCGGCACCCTGGCTCTATCAGTGGCAGAGCTTTTGTCCGGCCTTGTACTATCCCAGCTTGTCAACCCCGGGGCTCCCGTCAGATTGATGGGGTATCCCGGATCTTCGGATATGAGATCCGGTGACTTTACGTTTGCCGCACCCGAAGCAGCATTAATGGCTGGAGGTCTTGCTCAGATGCTTCAATCATACGGGGTTCCCCATGCAGTCCACGGCTCTACAACCAGGTCGAATGCACTGGATGCACAGGTCGGATATGAGACAGGAATGCTGAATCTATTCTCTGCATTGTCCGGTACTGACATTGTAATTGAGGCCACGTCTTCATCCCTGGAGAACACGGAAACGTCATATCCAGAACAGTCAATTATCGGTAATGAAATATGCGGTTTCATCAACAGGCTGCTGAAGGGGATCGAGGTCAGCGAGGAGTCTCTGGCTCTTGATGTTATCAGGGACGTTGGTGCAGGGGGGGAATTCCTTACACACTCGCACACCATGGAACATTTCAAGGATGAACAATGGGATGCGCGTCTTGGGAACAGGCTGAGAAGAGAGTCTTGGGAAGAGTCCGGATCAAAGGATATCCAGGAGAAGGCAAAGGATAGATTAAAGGAGATTCTGGCAACACATAATCCCAAACCCCTTGAGCCTGATGTCCAGAAGAAAATACGTGAAATCGTAGAGCGCGCTGATGCCTGATAGAGACAAAAAAATATAATTGAGCCGCTTGCAGAAACAAAAATATACATGCTCGCTTTGCTATATGTAGTTGTAGCGCTCTCGAATACATCAATGTATGCTATTGCTGCGTGCGAAAAAGTTGTTTTTGCAAAACTCTCAATTGATAACAGTTTTTTTTAACAATATCTTCGCCAAATTTAAAATTGATTTAAAATTAGCCGACATTAACGCCATATATTGTATTTAAAGCCACATAGCTATCAGCATATGGATTTGAATGTGGGCTGAAACAAAATTGACGAAGGTATTATTTAAGGTCAAAATAATGATCGGCGGAGCACCTGTGACTAAAGATTTTGCAAATGAGATTGGTGCAGACGGGTATGCTGAAGAAGATGCCGGTTATGCAGTGAAAAAGGCAAAAGGCTTGATTTAAGATATCTATCTTTTTGTATTTTGGAACACTTTTAGGGTAGGGGGCAGTTCAAACATAACCAAATTTAATTAAAGGGAGCTTAACATGAAGAGATTTTGCACGATTGCTTTATTGTTGTCCGTGATGGCAGTCTTCTTTGCTTCGGGCTTTAACACTGCTGAAGCGAAAAGTGACAAAGACAAGGTATACAAGTGGGATATGACATACCCGCTTTACCGTGGAACCTGGGATTGGAAGGTCCTTGAAAAATGGTGTGCCGATCTTAAAAAAGCAAGCGGGGGAAGGCTTGATGTCACCCCCATGGCAGGTGGAGAAATCATGCCGGTAATGGAAACATTTGATGCGGTTTCCACCGGAACCCTGAAGATGGATTTCAGCTATGGCCCTTACTGGATCGGCAAGCTGCCCATGGCGATTTATGCCAGTGGCCTGCCACCTTTTACCCTGCCGACCATGGAGAACTTCAAGGTTCTCTATTATGAGCTTGGACTTAGAGAAATTATCCGAAAAGCCTATGCAAAACATAATATTTTCTACGTCGGCCCCATTCCTTCAAATAATGCGGTTCTGTTAAGCAACTTTCCCCTTAAAACCGCTGCAGACTTCAAAGGCAAGAAACTGAGAGCCACAGGCGTTTATGCCGAGGTGGTAACACAGGCCGGCGCATCCGCCGTCTACTTCCCTTGGGGAGAGATTTACGGTTCATTGGAAAAAGGCGTAATCGACGGTGTCATTGCCGGGCCCTTAAGCAGTCAGGCGGATTCAGGGTTTCATGAGCCCACAAAGTTTCTTTTGGAAACTGCAATCACCCCGGTGGATGCCTGGAGTTTGCATGTGAACATGGATGCCTGGAAAGCTCTTCCCGAAGACCTACAGCAGCTTCTCATCCAGAGTACTTCATATGCCTCGGATATATTTACCGGTTCCTATTTTGTGCATGACGTACAGTGGAGAAAGAAAATAGTCGAAGAATTCGGCTTTACCATGACATCCCTTTCTGAAGAAGATCAGATGGTAATGAGGAAACATTCCTTAGCCGTTCTTGAAAAGTATTCTGCCAAAGATGCTGATTTTGCAGAAGCCACTAAAATAATTAAACAGTACATGAACGATCTAGGCCTCTTGAAATAGTCCTTTTACTTAAAATGATTATGCTTTTTGCATAACGCTCCGGGATAGTAAGGCCGGGACAGCGTGTCCCGGCCTTACTACCCGGTCCTTAAAAAAACAAAAAAATAGATGGAGATAATGAAACGCTTACTTAAATCCATTGATAACATCAGTAAGTGGTCAGGGATACTGTTTGCCTACCTTCTATGGCCTGGTGTTGCGATACTGGTATATGAAATAGCTGCAAGATATCTTTTTGATGCCCCGACCATATGGGCTCACGGCATGACCCAGCGTATCTTTGCAACGTATTATTTTATCTGCGGGGCCTATGTCAGCCTTCACCGGGACCATATCGCCATGGACTTGATATATACCCACTTTTCCCCACGATTACGGGCGTTGCTGGATATTATCGGGTTTGTATTTTTCTTTTTTTTCTGTGGCATACTGTTATGGTACGGGTCCCGTTATGCCTGGGCGTCCATGATACGTCTGGAACCCTGCAATACGCCATTTCGCGCCCCTCTTTACCCGGTTAAAATGATGATTCCCTTGGGAGCTTTGTTGATCATACTCCAGGAACTGGCAAATCTATGGCGCAGTTTTTACATCGTTATTACAGGAAAAAAGTATGAGTATTGAACTAGTAACGCTGGTAATGTTTGGTGGTCTGATGGTGTGTCTATTATTGGGAATACCCCTTGCGTGGAGCCTTGGCGGTGTTTCGGTCGTGGTTTCTTATTTCTTGTGGGGGCCCGGCAGCTTTATGATGGTCGTTTACAACACCTTTGGCAGCATGTGGAGCATTGTGCTTGTGGCAATCCCTCTTTTTATGTGTATGGGGTTGCTGATGGAAAAATCCGGTATTGCCGAAGCCCTTTTTGAAGCCATACACCGTTGGTCCGGTTCAATGAGAGGTGGCATTGCCATGGGTGTGGTTGTTATTTGCGTGATGTTTGCGGCAATGACAGGGGTAAGCGCTGCTGCAACACTGACCATGGGAGTTGTAGCTCTTCCTGCCATGCTGAAGCGGGGCTACCACAAGAGCATCGCGCTGGGATCCATAGCCGGTCCGGGAACCCTTGGGATATTGATCCCGCCCAGTATTGTAAGTATTTTACTGGCCATGGTGGGAAACCTCTCGGTGGGTAAGCTGTTCATGGCCGGTATCGGACCCGGTATCCTTCTTGCCGGACTTTTTATAGCCTATATCGGCATAAGAGGATGGATAAATCCTGCGTTATGCCCGGCTCACCCGGAAAAATTTACTCTTAAGGAGAAATTTTCGTCTCTCAAGATGGTCATTTTGCCCATGTTGATTGTCATGTCTGTCCTAGGTTCGATTTTCTTCGGTATAGCAACCCCCACCGAAGCAGGTGCACTTGGTGTGGTGGCGGTTCTTTTTGCTGTTGTCGTTCATAAAAAATTTAAATGGAAATTGATAAAAGAAGTTACGATTGAGACGTTCAGGATTACAGGTCTGACCATGTGGATCTTCTATGGGGCCATGTTTTTCAGCGCAGTATATGCAAGGGCCGGAGGTTCAGCCTTCCTGGGTGACTTGATCGTCGGAGCGGGAATGAACCGCTGGCTGATCATCCTGTCAATGATGGGAATATCCTTTTTAATGGGGATGTTCGTTGATCCGTTCGCAATTATTTTCATTCTTGCCCCCATCTGTTTTCCCATTGTCAAGGAGCTGGGATTTGATCCGGTATGGTTTGGGATTCTTTTTGTCATCAACATGCAGATGGGTTATGTCACACCACCCTTTGGGTACCAGTTGTTTTATCTCAAATCGGTTGCACCACCGGAGATAACGACATCAGACATTTACAAATCGGTCTTGCCGTTTATCGGAGTTTTGATTGTCGGCATGGCACTGATCATAATGTTCCCTCAGATTGCACTCTGGCTGCCTGAAGTGATGATGAACCTGGCAAACTAAGGAGAGAAACGGAAGCACTGGTTGGCAAGGATGATTATTGTGTGAATTACCTGAAGGCATTTCGTGCCGGACAATCTGATCAAATCATGGAGTAATGTTAATGGACTACGTCCCAATGAATCGTCTTAAAATAGGTATCAAAGGTGCAGGCGATCTGGCCACCGGCCTTGCCTGTCGCCTGTATCAATCAAATATCTTTCAGATTTTCATGATGGAGATTGAAGAACCCCTTGCCGTAAGAAGGGAGGTTTGTTTCTGTGATGCAATTTATACCCTGAAAAAGAGTGTTGAGGGGGTTGAAGCCGTCAGAGCAGAGAGTGAAACCGGTATTTACAAGGCCTGGCGGCGTCATCAAATAGCCGTGATTGCCGATTCTGGTTGGAAGATGATTGATAGAATCAAACCGGATATTGTGATTGATGCAACCATTGCAAAAAGGAATCTGGGGACGACCATGGAAGAAGCTTCCCTTGTCATCGCCCTTGGGCCCGGGTTTGAAGCAGGACGGGATGCCCACCTGGTGATTGAGACAAACCGGGGCCATAACCTGGGCAGGGTCATCGTGTCGGGTCCGGCTGAAAAAAATACCGGCGTACCCGGAAGTGTCAAGGGGTTTACCAGTGAACGCGTATTGCGTTCCCCGGCAAACGGTTCTTTTAACTCTAACTTTCACATCGGCATGATGGTCAGTGCCGGCGACATCATCGGCACTGTTGATAAAATAGATGTGATTGCCGAAATTTCCGGTGTGTTAAGAGGCCTTATCAGGCCCGGTACCATGGTAAGGCAAGAGTGGAAAATAGGCGACATTGACCCCAGGGGAGACAAGACGTACTGTAATGCCATTTCAGATAAGGCCCGCTCTGTTGCAGGCGGGGTGTTGGAGGCTATCTTGCGGGAGTTTAATACTCCATCTTCCGGCACCAGAATGAATTATATCCATTAGGCGTTACCATTATAAAAATTGCCAGGTGCAAGGGCCGGGCTATTCTTTTGTTTTTAACCATAAATTATCGATTATACTGTAATGCTGAAAATGATCAACATCGGAAAAATTGAGAAAAGTAGGCACCAATTGAAGCCAGGCAAGATAATTGACGGAAAAAAGATTCTTATTGTGGATGATAAATCGGACGTACTTGAAACGTTAATCAATCTTTTAAGTATGTGTAAAGTGGATACCCCATCCTCGTTTGTAGAGGCTAAACAGCTGCTGTAAACATAGAACTATGACATCACAGTTCTGGATATCATGGGAGTACAGGGATTTGACCTGCTCAAGATTGCAGTCAGCCAGAAAACGCTGGCTCTTATGCTCACCGCCCATGCTTTAAACGAAGAAAATATAAAAAAACCTTTCGAAGAAGGCACTGCCTATTTTGCCCCCAAAGAGAAAATGGTTGATAAAGAAGACTTTGTTGCAGATGTGTTTGAGCCAAACTCTTCCCCGGGTCCAAGCACAAGCAAGGCAACTATTAACCGGAGAAATACATTCCTATGATGTTAGATGAAATCATAAGTGAAAAATCAAAGATTCATAGCAGAAGTATCAGCCTTTCTACCTATCCCCATACGGATTCAGAAATTATCACAGAAGGGACGCTTATTGATAAAAGTCACAAACAAATTTTTAATATCATGGGGAAAATAAAAAAGCCCGGCACCATTCACCACATGGTCGCCAGGCTTTTAATCAAGGGAAACCCGCTAAGGATTATTCATGCAGAGGCCCAAATGCACCATGTCCCATTGGACGAGTGCAGAGGCACGCTCGATACTCTGGAAAAAATCATAGGGATCGAAGTAAAGTCAGGTTTCTCAAATACCATCAGAGAAATCATGGGTGGCAAAAACGGATGTATCCATCTCACGCATCTTGTAACGGTCATGGCCCAGGAGATCGTTCATGGCTGGTTGACCCATAAAAGACGTGAACGCTCATCGGTTCCAGAGAATATTGACAATTTTACAGGAAACGAATTTATCCTGAATTCATGCAGAATGTGGGCAAAGGACGGACCAAGATGGAAAAGCCTGAAGCAAAAACTTGATAATAACCAGGCACACCAATAAGCCAACCTGTGTATCCAACGCATTGATTGATGATGTGTTTTCCATAAGGTACTAATCCAGCTCGGCTGGGTTAGGTCTTAATAAAATTTTAAACCGAGGACTCGGAAATAATTCGATCCTCTCAATAATAGATGGAGGAAGTAAAATGTCAGATTTCAACGCAATGACAGAAGCATTGGTGGCATGTGATGCCGAAAAATTGAATCAGTTGGTAGATGCAGCCATTGCTGAAAATGTACCGGCTGGAGATATCTTAAATAACGGACTCATTGCCGGTATGGACATTGTTGGGGAGAAGATGGAAAGTGGAGATATGTTTATTCCTGAAGTACTCATGGCAGCTAAAGCCATGGGACTTTGTGTGGAAAAACTTAAACCTTTACTAAAAGAAGGTGATGTTGCCGAAACAACAAGTGTCATTATCGGGACTGTTAAAGGAGATCTCCACGATATCGGAAAGAACTTGGTTTCCATGATGATGGAAAGTGCAGGTATGGCCGTCCATAATTTGGGTGTGGATATCTCTCCTGAGAATTTTGTTGAGGAGATTAAGAAGAAAAATGCTCAGATCGTTTGTCTTTCTGCCCTGCTGACTACAACAATGCCAATGATGAAGCAGACGGTAGATGCCATCGTGGAGAGTGGTCTCAGGGACCAGGTGAAAATTATGGTTGGGGGCGCGCCCGTTACCCAGGCATTCTGTGATGAGATCGGAGCTGATGGGTTTGCCCCTGATGCTGGCTCTGCTGCAAAAATGGCAAAATCATTTGTCAGTTAATTGAGACGTGATCATAACATGGGTTAATCATCTGCGTAGTTTTTTGTTTTACTGTATAAAATATTAATACAAAGCGTTACGACGCAGCAAGAGAGTTGGATCTGAATCGTAGCGATGTACATCAGATGCTCATTCAACTTCGTGAAGGGGTGGTTAAAAAAAACCTGAAGTAATCCTTCAGGACACCGTTGAATTTGATTAAGTCTATTAAGCGCTATATGGAGTTTCGGTACAATAAAGCAGCATATGACTTATTCCGAGCTGTACTAATTAGTATTCACTGAATTTCCCAAATAATCCTGGTTTGATACAATGTTGATAGCTTAGCTACTGATTTAATATAAGACCTAAAATAACAATAATTTGATCCCAAATCCTATCTTTTGTCCTATAATCGT
>Ga0208900_1000074_pt1 | contig 58703 bp, 55 predicted proteins | sample AntAceMetag02UKK_FD_184763 | JGI IMG/M metagenome (GOLD analysis project Ga0208900, IMG submission 184763) | Saline lake microbial communities from Ace Lake, Antarctica - Antarctic Ace Lake Metagenome 02UKK (SPAdes) (version 2) | ecosystem: Environmental > Aquatic > Non-marine Saline and... | reverse complement strand
CCCCGATGGGTAATAGGAACCGGCCAATTGGGCCGTCTAACGGTTCCGGCCGGGCCCATTACCCGTCGGGGGGGGGCGGCATGATATCATTTGGCTCCGCGTCTACGACCCAATATTCGTTGTGTCCTACAGGACCTGCCCGTTTATATGAAAGTCTCAGCAACATGCTAAAATTAAAGGACTTTCTTTTTTAGTTGTGGCTGGTTTTACAGCCATGTAGGTTATATGAAAGTCCCAGCAAATCTGACGGACTTTCATACTTCGTTGTGGGTAGGCCCGGGCCAGAATACGGTCTGCCCGTGGCAGTTATACCAATCTGCAAAGTGAATTAAACTAATGATCAAGACCTGTATTTCAAAAATATAAAACCCAATTAAATTTGGAATCCTTCATATCCTGAGAAGAGTATTTCATGCTTATATATGGAAATAACTCCCCAATGGGAATTTTTCCCCTAAGCGTGTCAATGGGCCAATGAAGGAGACCGTAAAGTTCACCCAAAGGAGAAAAACATGCAAAAAATTGTTTCACGTCTTTTACTTGTATCCATGCTCATGTTGTTTGCCGTGGCAAACGCATCCGCTGGCATTGAAGCTTCCCTGTCCGCTGACACCTACAGTGCCGGAGATACGATTCAGATAACCGGCACCATTGAACCAGGAACCGATCTTTATTTGGGCATTTCATCCAAGGTCCGCTTTGCGTCTAAGGATACCGATGGTAAAACCGAGGTGGTAAAGCTGGCTAAAGAAGCCAAAAAACGGGGTTACACCGTGGATACCAGTATCCCCGCCCTTTACTATATGCTCACCTCAAATCCTGAAAAATTTGGTTCTGTCATTGATAAAAAATTTGGGGGGCCCTCATTTTTTACCCAGAAAGGCAAACGGGGTCTTTACAGCACCACCATGTTCAAGCTCAAAGAATGGTCTGAGATGGACGAGGAGACCCGCAGCATGCTGGGCGGCATCAATGATGAGGCAGAGTGGAAGTTCAACAAATTTGCCCATGAGACCGACTATGGTATCAATACCATCACCAAAGAGAGCACCAAGGTGGGAAAGGTCACCATCTTTGCCAGAAGCGTTTTGTCCGATTTTGCAACCACCGGCAACTACTGGGACAAGGGAACCACCATTCAATTGGACAAAGCCACTGGAAAATTCACGGCTTCCTTTAAAAGTTTCAGGCACACCCCTCCAGACACTGCCTTTGAGGTATCTGCCAACGGGGAAATCATTGGCAGTTACACCCTGGAAGCCAAAGGATTCTGGCTCACCAAGGGTGGCCGGTACATGAACCCCCTGTGGATCATCATCGGTGCCATTCTGGTGGGAGCCTATTTTTCCATGATCGGTGCCGCAGGTGGACTTCTCATGGCAGCTTTCCAGGCCATGGTTGTACAAACAGCAGGTCCTCTTGGTATCAATGCAGCCAACGTACTGCGTCCCTCCAATATTGCTTTGACCCTGTTTTCCCCCCTGGGCTCCTTCTACCGATTTGCCGTAAAAGAACGCCGGGTGGCATGGCCCATTGGTCTCTCCTTTGGTGCTGGTATTTTCATTGGTTCCGTATGGCTGGGTAAATACGCCATTGCCTACCTTCCCATGAGCACCTATAAAGAGTGGCTGGCCGTTCTTGTTGTACTCATGGGGATTAAAACCCTCCAGGAATTGACCCCCAAGGCCATGGCAAAACGCAAAAACATCAAAGCCATGGTTCAAAAATTCAACGCCGCCATTGCCAAGGCTAAAAAAGAGGGCAGTGCCGCAGAGATGGGCAGCATTGAGCCCATTGAATCCAGCCTGACCAACTACCGGTTTAAGTTCTGGGGTGAAGAGTTCAGAATCAATCCGTTGCTGTTTGCCATTCTGGGTCTTGGTATTGGTGTGGTTTCCAGAAGTTTTGGTATTGGTGGCGGATTTCTCTTGGTACCTGCCATGACAAGCCTTGGGGCACTTCCCATGTATGTTGCCGTTCCCATTGCCCTTGTGGGTACTTGTTTCAGCAGTATCGGTTCTTTTATTGGATACCTGCTCAACGGTTATCTTCCGGACATGTGGCTTGCCATCAGTATCATCATTGGTGGATTTGCAGGCGGTATGCTTGGAAGTCGACTCCAGACCTTATTTTCTGAAGTTCAACTCAAGTGGATACTTGCCATCACGCTGTTCTTCCTGTTTTTCAGATTTTTTAAGATTGAAATCTGGATCTAATCATTTTACATTGTACCTATGCGATGGGGGACAGATTTTAAATCTGTCCCCGTCTCCGAAAAATCATCCGGGAAACGGTTTCACCACCGCTTCCCGGATAAAACAATAGAAAAAAGGGATATCAATGAATGATATGCTGGACAATGTGTGGTTCGGAATTGAAGCAGCCATCCAAAATATTGCCGGGTTCATGGATGCACTGCTCCTGCCCCTTCAGTTTCTGGGACCGGAGGTGATTATTTTTTTTCTGGTCTTGGTGTGTATCATCCTTTCCCGGTTTTTCAAACGACACTTCAACACCAGGCGATATGTCCTACTGAAAGAAAATTTTGACCACTGGTTTGAACTTCGTCAAGAAGCCATGAACCATGCAGAAACCAAAAAAGGACGAGCCATTGCCAAAAATATTGACCAGGCAGAGCTCAACCGAGCCTATTATGACCTCTTTTTTGAAGGCTTGCTAAAAAGCCTTATCACCACATGGCTGCCACTCCTTTGCACCCTGGCCTATGTCAATCGGACCTTTACCCCGGTGGGACTCATGCAGTGGTTTGGCAAACCTGGGCTTTTTATGGTCAATGGGCACCCCGTATTTCCCTGGGATATCCCCTCAATTTTCTGGTTTTTTATCTCCCTTCTGCTTGTTTATGCACTTTTTCTGGCCATGGCATGGATGCAAAAAAAAAGTACAAATAAAACTTATAAATATCGGCATTCTTCATATGACCCCAAAAGTAATTTACAGTCTTTTGAAGAAAACCCTGCAAATGGGCAATGGTCTAAACAAGTGTAAGGGCGCATTCCCATTTTCCCGGTTGGATATTCAACCCTTTGATTTATCAAGATATTTTATTTTGTATCAATGGATGGTGGCTTAATGAAATCAATGGGTTATATGATGGGCCGGGAAAATGGGAATGCGCCCCAAGTGTAAACTACTTTTGAAGGATGCCTAAATATCAATGATATATGTCTGCGGAATGCCGAAAAACATATGTGTGGGTACTTATATTCCAGGAAAAAGCCATTGACCAAACTCCTTTCTTTGCAAAAAAAATTAATTCAAACATCAATGACCATGGGTATGATGTTTGTTTTGATCCCTGGTCTGGCCCACGCCACCCAAATGCACAGCACCAAAGAAGGTATTCTGGTTCACCAGTTGGGACATCTTTTTTTTCTGGTATCCATGGCCATTCTCATCCTCACCATCCAGGGGAAAAAACTTCACATGGAGAGGGGATGGCGATTGATCCAATACAGCGCCCTTTTTTTCATCCTCTGGAATATAGATGCTATTTTGGTACACTTTCTCGATAACCAGAGTTCCTTCATCTCCACCACCCTGATATCCATGGATCACATCCGCATAAAAACCCTGGAGACCCATTATGATCTTTCCCGGCTTTACTACTTGCTACGACTGGATCATCTTCTTTGCCTGCCAGCAATGCTCCTTCTCCACAGGGGACTTTCCCATTTACTTCAAAGGAAAACCCCATGATATTTCCTTATACGCCCATTCTGGTCATTGACGTCCTGGGGTCACTGGGGATGATCTTCGTTGCAACCCTATCTCTTTTAAAGGCCCGTAAACTAAGGGCAAAGGAACCGGACAATGCCATATTTCTTTATCTTGTGTGGATCTGCTCCGGCCTCACCCTTTTTGCCCTGTCCCGCTCCTTTGGTCATATTTTAAAACAGGTACTCCTGCTCACATCCCACGGCCATACCTGGTCTGCCATTGCTCCGTACAGTGGTACCATCAACACCGTCTCTTTCATGCTTGTGGGACTGGTGACCCTTTTTTTCAACCAGAGCTGGACCATTAACACCAAAATTCTATCCAGCCGCAAGGCCCTGGAAGAGACCCATGCCCAGTTGGTGAGCCTGAACCAGACCCTGGAACAAAAGGTGGTGGAACGCACCGAAATGCTCACCACATCAGAGCACAAATGTCGTCGTATTTTTGAACAATCCCTGGACACTATTCTGGTCACAGATGCCCATTGGTGTATCCGGGAAATCAACCCCGCAGGGGTGGCCATAACCGGATATACCAAGGACACCCTGGTCATGGGCAACATGTCCATGGGCCAGCTATTTTCCTCAGAGCAAGACTGGCAGCGCATCAGTCAGTTAATTATGGAAAATGAATTTATTCTCAATGAAGAGACTTATTTCAAGGGGGCCCAAGGAAACAAACTTTACGTAATTATCACCGGCGGTATTGATTATGGTGCCTTTGGATGCGCAAAGACATTTCATTTTATCATTAAAAACATCAATGAAAAAAAAGAGATGGAAGAACAGATCGCCCAGGCAGATAAGTTGGCAGCCCTGGGGGAACTGTCGGCCGGAGTGGCCCATGAAATTAACAATCCGTTGGGCATCATATTGGGATATACCCAGCTAATGCTCAAATCAGAGGCAGGAAACAAGGAGGCATCCCCCTACCACGATGATCTTAAAATCATTGAAAAACATGTAAAAAACTGCAAAACAGTGGTTTCAGATATGCTGGCCTTTGCCCGCAAGGACACCCTGGAATGGGGCATCATCAATTTAAACCAGGTGGTTAGTGATGTGGTGGGATTTGTTCATAACCACGCTGATTTCAGACAAATCAACATGGGGCTGGATCTTTTTGACCAGGGTTCCCTCAATGTCATGGGAAATGAGCAAGAATTCAGACAGGTGATCATCAATCTGCTAATCAATGCCTGCCATGCCCTGGACAAAAAAGGGGATATATTTCTCACCACCCGGAAAAACCGTTCAGACGAGGCTGTAATTGTGGTAAAAGATAATGGAAAGGGGATCAGCCCTAAAAATATTACCCGGATATTCCATCCTTTTTTCACCACTAAACCTGTGGGACAGGGGACAGGATTGGGTCTTTCCGTGAGTTATGGCATCATTAAAAAACACGGTGGCCGCATCCGGGCTGAAAGTGAAGAAAACAAAGGGGCTACATTTACCATCACCCTGCCCTCACCACCGGATAAAGGAGATTATTAATGCCCGCCCAGATCCTTGTTGTGGATGATGAAAAAGATATGACAAGACTATTAAAGCGCACCTTGGAAATGGAATTTAACTGCCAGGTCACCATGGCTTTTTCCGGGGAAACCGCCGTGAACATTCTTGCCAGAGACTCCTTTGACCTCATGCTGTGTGATATTAAAATGCCGGGCATGGACGGGTTTGAACTGCTGAAACACGCCAGCACCCATTACCCAGACCTCACGGTGCTAATGATCACCGCCTTTGGCAGCATTGATGTGGCCATTAAAGCCATTAAAAGTGGGGCCTATGATTTTGTGTCCAAACCCTTTGAGCAGGACGAGATCCTCTTCCGGGTAAAAAAAGCCCTGGAACGGGGGGGGCTCATAAAAGAAAACAAAAAACTGCACCGGAAAAAATCAGCCACCTTTGGCAAGCTCATTGGGGAAAGCCCGGCCATGCAGGAGGTATATGACAAAATATCCATGGTGGCCCAAAGTGATGTCACCGTACTCATCACCGGTGAGTCCGGCACGGGAAAGGATCTCACGGCCCAGTCCATCCACGCCCTGAGTCAACGTACAAAAAGTAAATTCGTGCCCGTGAACTGCCCCACTGTTCCGGAATCAATTTTAGAAAGTGAGCTGTTTGGCTACAAGAAAGGGGCCTTTACCAATGCCATGCGGGACAAATCAGGGCTGTTCCAGGAAGCCCATGGAGGCACTATTTTTCTGGATGAAATTGGTGACATTGGCCCCACCATCCAGACCAAGCTCTTGCGGGTACTCCAGGAAAAAGAGATTAAACCATTGGGAGATACCCGATCCAGAAAGGTGGATGTCCGCATTGTGGCCTCCACCAATCGCGATCTTGCCCAAAAAATAGAAAAAGGCGAATTTCGTGAAGATTTTTTCTACCGGCTCAGCGTTTTTACCATCACCCTTCCCCCGTTAAGGGATCGTATCACCGATATTCCCCCCATTGCCCGTCACCTGGTGAGCAAGCATTGTAAAAAATTAAATAAACCGGAAAAAAAAATTGACCCGGCATTAATGAATCTTCTTTTAAAACAACACTGGAAGGGGAATGTCCGGGAGTTGGAAAATATGCTGATCCAGGGAATTCTTCACAGCGATGGCGACATCATATCCCCGGCGGATATGGTTCTGGCGGATCAAAAAAAACCACTTCAAGCCACTTCCCCCGATGCAGAAAATCTCTTTAAATTGCCTTATAAAGAGGCAAAAGAGGCGTTACTCCAGCAATTTAACCATAATTACATCGGCACCCTTCTCTCTCTTACAGGGGGAAATGTCACCCAGGCGGCCCGGCAATGCGGCTTGGAACGCCAGGCCCTGCAACAAATCATGAAACGATTTATCATCAATGCAGATACCTACCGATGAGTCTTAATATTCTGGCACTGACATGCAGCCAAATTACCCGGTATTTGCAAGAGAACCACGGCAAGGGAAAATTTCATGCACAGGCACTGATCCGTGAAATCATTAAAATGGGAAACCTAAAATTTAATCTGGCCCGGGAATTCCAGGACTCTCCCCGTTTAACAGAGGGGCTAACCAAAGATCTTTTTTTCCCATCCATGGAAATAATTGAGCAACGGGAAGCATCGGGCACCCTGAAGTTTGTCACACAACTTAAAGACGGCCTTACCATTGAATCGGTTATCCTCCCCATGAAACGCTACAGCACCCTGTGTGTCTCCACCCAGGCAGGCTGTCGCATGGGATGCATTTTCTGCGAAACGGCAAAACAGGGGTTTCACCGAAATCTGGCCGTACATGAAATCACAGGCCAACTTTTTTCCGCCAGATTTACACTCCAAAAAAAAATCAAGAATATTGTTTTCATGGGCATGGGCGAACCCTTTGACAATCCGGATGCGCTGTTCCAGGCCATCCGGGTGTTCAACGACCCCCGGGGATTTGATGTGGCCCTTCGACACATGACCGTCTCCACCTGTGGCCTGATACCGGGCATCCAATCCCTTGCCCGGCAAGAGATGCCCCAAATCAATCTGGCTGTTTCCATCAACAGTGCAGATGAGGGGATCCGATCCATGCTCATGCCGGTGAATCAACGATATTCCCTGGCAAAATTAAAGGATGCCCTGCTGGCATATCCCCTTCTTTCCCGCCGGGTGATCCTCATTGAATACATTCTGATCAAAGAGATCAATGACTCACGAAAAGACGCAGAGAAACTGGTGACATACCTTTCAGGACTAACGGTGCGGGTGAATCTCATCGCCTACAATCCCACTGTCCCTGATCATGAAACAGAGCAAATATCAGGAAAAGATGGCGCTCAATTATCCTTGCAATCCGTTGACGATGAAGCGCTACATAAATTCGCCGCCATTTTGGAAACCGCAGGACTTTTTGTGGTCAAGCGATGGGCCAAGGGCCGAAGCCTCCAGGCAGGATGTGGACAGCTTTCAGGCAAACAAAAAGGCACACCAATGCGCATCGGCAGCATTTGCCAAAAGAGTGAACAATCAACACAGATTGTCTGAATGGGAAAAACAAAAACAGGAGGAAGAATCAGGTCAGTAGCCTACGTGGCGATCGCCTATAAAGGGATCTCTTAGAGAGTCGTTCAGTTCGGTTTCAGGATAGGGGATGGTGGTGTCGGATTCAAACTTCTTTACCGAACCGCAACAGGGACAGGTTTTCTGATCTTTCAAAAGTATTACGCCACATGATTTACATACATTTTCCATAATCAAATATCTCCTTTCTTTAACCAGTTTCACTACAAATATTCACGACACAGCCCAAGTGTTAAAACTGGTTGTTATGGGGGTCTTGACTTCAGATGGAAGACAAGTCGAATCCCCTAAAGCGTATTTTTAAAAAAATTACGCACTGAATGTCCCTGGAAACAGGGAGAATTGGGAAAGATTTCGTCATGAATTATGAGCATATGATATATGCGAATGAACTTCTTGTCAACCCTGGGCAATCAATTGTTCAATTTTTTTTATATTGACAGATATTGAGCAGGGATCATCAGGCAGGAGACCGGTTTGGTTTATGAGCATTGTTATTGGCGTTATGAGAGTCGTATCATCGACAATTAATAACGCCAACAAACAAATTATAACACCCTAACACCGGATTGACAAACGCCAAAAAGCGTGATCATCAAGCATTAAATTGTCTTTGGGGCTGCTTGATGAGCCACAAAATAGCAACCTGTACGAGTAGCAATCATCCCCAGCGTTTGGCAATGGAAATAGCTCAAAATTAACCTTTACTTTGCATTCTTAGATTACAAATAGCGCTGAGATACTGTTTCAAATCGAGCGAGCAAAGATCCACCCGCACAGGTCGCAAAATAGGGTCAAGGCATATCCCAAAAATGCCAATCCCCCCAGGTAAATGCGTCACAAAATGTCAATACGTTCGGCAATTACCTGGGTAAAGGGGTTTAAGAGAGGTTATTTTTTCTGGGTAATATTATCGATATACCAGGACATGGGATCCAGCAGGGAAAACCCAAGGGCTGTCATTTTCTTTTTCACTCGCACCACATTGTTGGTCAAAAGATAAATAAATACGGCCCGCTTATCAGATTCCCAATGTCGATTTACAAGGACACTGCCAAAGGAAATACCCTCTTCAGTGATGGCGTCCACGATTTTTTTCAACTGCCCCACTTTTTCTTCCACCAGTACGCAAATCAATGTGCCCGGCTCATTGATGTTGAGCACATTGATAAAGGAGCTGAGCAGATCTCGAACAGAGAGAACTCCCATGAGTTCTTTTTTTTCATTAACAACGGGAAATGCCCCCACCCTGTACTTCTGGATCAAAAGCAGTGCATCCTGGATGGTATCCATGACTGAAATACTTTTGGGATTAACCGTCATGATATCCTTCACTTTCAGATTGCCCAAATTTGCCTTTTCCTCCACATTTTCAGAATCCTTGAGCAGACTGTAGGGCATGGCACTTCTGATATCTCTATCCGTCACAATGGCCACGAGCTTATTTTCAGCATCCACAATGGGCAGATGACGAACTTGCTTTTCCGCCATGAGTTGCTGTGCTTCAAACACGGAAGCATTCGGGTCAATAGTGATCACTTGTCTTTTCATGTGATTGCTGACAAACATCTTTTCCCCTCCAGTTTTTATTTTATATGAAAGTCTCAGCAATGTACTAAAATTAAAGGACTTTCGCTTTTCGTTGTGGCAGTGGTGAGTGCCATGGGTGTTTTATATGAAAGAGTAGATTTATCTAATATTCTTTCATGCTTTTTTGTGGCAGATCGAGGCCAGAATACGGCCTGCCCGTGGCAGTTATATAAAAATATTTGTCAAACCAAACCAGCCACTTTCATTTTTCTTTTAGGCATCCACGGTAAGTCACCTTGCCTGCCCATGACAATTATTATGAATTAAGAAGAATTTTTATATGATTTCCGGCAAGTTCCGGCAATCGTTCCAGGGAGTACCCCCCTTCCAGGATGGATATCACCCGTCCGTTACAATGCCGCTCACCCAGATCCATGATGGTTCGCATCATCCATGAAAAACACTGCGTACTGACCTTAATATCAGACATCTCATCATCTACATGGGCATCAAATCCCGTGGAAACCAGAATGACTTCGGGCTCAAATGTGTTGATGGCGGGCAGAAGATCTCCCTGGATCAACATATAATAGGCATCATCCCCCTGTCCGGGAAGTACCAGGGAATTTTTGGTAAAGCCATGCCCGCCAAGGGTTCCCACTTCAAAATCTCTTCCGGTTCCGGGAAAAGCAAAGGAGGGATGCTCGTGAATGGAATAATAAAACACCGATGAATCCTGTTCAAAAATATGCTGGGTACCATTGCCATGGTGTACATCAATGTCAATGATGGCTACCTTTTTAATTCCCCATTTTTCCTGGAGATATCGGGCAGCAATGGCGACATTATTAAAATAACAGAATCCCATGGCCTTGTCTCGTTCCGCATGGTGCCCCGGTGGACGTATCGCACAAAAGGCATTGTCTATTTTATCCGTCATCATCAGGTCAATGGTGTCAAGGATACCCCCCACGGCAAGAAAAGCAGATTCGTAAGAGTCCGTGGAGATACAGTTATCCGGATCATCAAAGATGTTGTGTCCGGAAAAACAGAGCTCTTCAAACCGTCTTATGTAAGCGGGATCATGGATAGCCTCTATCCACTTTAAGTCTGCCCGGGAGGCTGGAATCATGGTGAGACGCTCCAGCAACCCTTCTTCTTTAATTCCCTCATACAGGGCCAGAAGGCGATCTGCTGTCTCGGGGTGATACGGTCCTGTATCGTGAAGTATATATCTATTGTCGTGTAAATAACCAGTTTTTTTCATACAATTTTCCCCATCCGGACAAACCGGAATTCATTATTATTTCAATAATTTTTGTTTCCCGGACGTTTCGCAAACCTTGTCATTGCAAACGTATATGGGAAACGCAGTGACGGGGTGATCCCATGGACACACTACATTCATCATTCATCTTGGATTCCAGGAAGTTTTGAGTTGTCCCTACTGCAATGATTAAGTAAATTTTTGGACATCCTTAGATATGCCCTCAAAAATATTTTCCATTTATTTACAAAAATTCCTGTAGAATAGGAATAATGTCCTGGAAAGGGTGACGTGGTAAATGAAGCACGCCCATTTATTTTGACGCATTCTTTAATAATGCTACTCTTCACATATTTTCAGATTGTGTCAAGAAAATAAAAAAAAATTAAAACAAAATAGACTTTAGTCAATAGTATTATTATACTCCATTTCGGAGTGAACCGACCCAACAAAGATTAAAAGAGAGGGCATATGAAAATCATCATCACAGGCGCATCAGGTTTTGTTGGGACCCATCTCACCCGCATCCTGCTCGGACAGGGTCATACCGTGACAGGGGTGGGAACCTCTGCCATACATCCCCATGCAGGAACGAATAATTTTAATTGGATCAGTGCTGATACCACTTTGCCCGGCCCGTGGCAGACAGCTATAACAGAGGCGGATGTCATCATAAATCTCACTGGTAAAAACATTTTTGGATACTGGTCAGACCGTTATAAAGCCCAGATTTATGACAGCCGCATTTTAACCACAAAAAACATTGTAGCAGCACTCCCAGAAAACAACTGCACAGTTCTATTGAATACCTCAGCCATTGGATATTACGGCTACCCACTTAAGGCGGGATATTTTCAAGGCGTTTTATGTGAATAATTAACTTTCAGCCCCTAAAATTAAGGCTGCTAAGACGCTTGATTTTAAAGGCTGTCCCGCCTTAAGTGGGTAGCCGATATTACGGAAACGGCGGGGAAAAGGAATTGACGGAAAATAAAACTCCTGGGGATGATTTTCTGGCATCGGTGTGCATAGATTGGGAAAAAGAGGCACTAAGAGCCACCCAGACAGGATGCCGGGTAGTCCTCATGCGGTTTGGGGTGGTGTTGGGCAAGCATGGCGGTGCCCTTGAAAAAATGATTCCCGCCTTTAAATTATTTGCCGGGGGCCCATTGGGCAAGGGAACCCACTGGTTTCCCTGGATTCACATGGAAGATCTCACGGCGGCAATCCTGTTTCTCATAGAAAACCAGACCCTTTCCGGCCCATTTAATTTTTGTGCGCCGGAAACTATTCGTCAAAAAACCTTTGCAAAAGAACTTGGCAGCGCATTGAAACGTCCCAGCTTTATGCCAGCGCCTGCATTTATGATGAAGCTTGCATTGGGGGAGATGAGTAACGCGATCATGAGCAGTCAAAAGGCCATTCCCAATGCCCTGATCCAGGAGGGGTTTCAATTTAATTTTCCCCACCTCAGTGCTGCACTAAGGGATATTATTAATTAAATCCCCTTTGTATATTGAGTATTGGTTGTGGGATAAATCATTTGCTTGAGTTTAGTTGTTGAATCTGGTTTTCCTTCTAAAAGATCTTTAAAAAGCCTTATTATCCTGGTTTTATCCATTCCCATTGTGGTGTTTGTTTTTATATTCCTTAAATCAATGGAAAACCCAGAAAAAAAATTTGGAAAATCAGTAATAATGTCTGTGTTTAAATAATTTTTATCGTTATAAATACAATGATAGTTCCCCTTTGTTTTTTCAATAAAAAGAGGAACATCTTTTAAATTTATAATTGATGCATATTTATTGCATTTTTGAATACAATCTTCGTCCATTTTATTCTTTGTACATCCAATAACCTGATGAAGCAGGCATTGCCCGCTGGTGAGAAGTAAAATAGGATGATAAATACTATAATAGAGTTTAAACTCCCCCGGGGGAATAATCTTTTTTATCTGCTGTCTACTAATTTCATTTGAAATAAAGGCACCATAACAGTTGAATTTTTCTTTTAGACACAAAAGGCCAAAGGAATTGACCATATTAAGGCAGGGGCCTGCTATCCAGGGGATTCCTTTTTTATGGGCTTCATAGGCGATGCCGGTATTGTCGGTCACGATACGCCCCGGTTGGATCTGTTCAAGAAATTTTACGGCATGGGCATAGTGCGTTCCCCTTAAAACAGACGGAAACCAGGGTACCAGTGTTTTGTTCGTTAAAAAAAGTTCTCTTAAACCCGCATCTTCATTTTTAAAGCCATTAGGCAGTTGGAAAAAAATATCAGCGTCGCTCTCATTGCAAAGGTATAACTCTTCCGGGGAGGAAATTAATACACCAAGGGAAGGTTGGGGGATCATCACAGATTGTTTTTCTAAAAAGGGTACCTCAACAGGGGCAATGGTTTCCTTTGAACCATTTAAGAGAAATACGATTCTTTTTTTGATTAAATTCAACGATTTAAAAGAGATGAAAAGGCCTTTTTCAAGCTCTTTTAATTCTATTTGCTTAATGTAATGCTCCGAATTGTTTAAGGCACTAAATCTTTTTAATAAAATATTATAATTCAGGGCCGTGTTGCTTTTGTGGTTAATATTTTTACCATGTGTTGATATTGTGCTTGATTCACCGGTTTGCTTTCCACTGCCTTGCTCCTCCTGGGAGGATACATCGCCTGCTTTTGCAAGATTCGTTGCTGAAATCACCACAAAAGAAGTATCTGGTGTTGTTACGCAGATGGTTAAAGGGGCATTTGCTTTGCCTGAAATGCGTATTGTCAACAGAATTCTGTCTATGCTTAACTTTTTGATTTTATTTTTAACCTGGGTGGAAATCCTTGCTTTTTCTTCATAATATTCAATTTTTTCTGCTAACAATTTTTGATTTGAAGAGCCATCGGTAATGCCGGAAAATTGCTTTATTGAATTATCCCGGGGATTGTCAATAAACATATTTTTATCTACATTTCCAGTTAAATAACCGTCTGAAAAACCCCTATTAAACACCTTGTAAAAATCGCTATCATCATTGATTAATCTATTTTGATCATAAAACCCCTGGAGTTGCTTTTTCCAGCAATTTACCACCGTATATACGTAATCGAATTTTTTGATTCTTCCCTCTATCTTTATTGAGGCCACTCCTGCATCCGATAATTTTTTTAAATCAAAATAGGCTGAATTATCTTTAAGATTTAGGGGAAATTTTTTACCTTCAGGGGTCGTTAAATATCTATCTCTACAGGGCTGACTGCATCGGCCACGATTTCCTGATCTCCCCCCATGGACAGAACTCAGATAACAAATACCTGAAAAAGAAATACAATAAGACCCATGGACAAAGACTTCAGTTAAAATATTATTTTTTTGTCCCACCCGGGTTAACGATTTTATCTCATCAATATTTAATTCCCTGGCCAGATTCACCCGATGGGCCCTCAATTGACTTAAAAATTTTATCTGCCCTTCATTGTGGGTATTCAGCTGGGTGGAGGCGTGTATTTCAAGATCTTTAAAATATCTGGATAATAAATAGAACAGCCCCAGATCCTGAATAATGACACCGTCTATTCTTGTGTTTATCAGTTTGTTCAGCAGCTTGAAAAGTTCTGGGATTTCACTTCCCACAATAATTATATTAAGGGTTAAAAACACTTTACAATTATGCCCATGGGCAAGATTTAATATTCCATTTAAATCCTCAAAGTTTATGTTTGTTGCCCTATTTCTTGCATTAAAGTGAATCAGCCCACAGTAGATGGCATCTGCCCCTGCAGCAATGGCAGCTTTTATGGAATCAAGATCGCCACCGGGTGCCAATAATTCAATTTTTCTTTTCATATAATCCACATGGCTGTAACCACCAGCCACAACAAAAAATGAAACTCTAATAATTGAAGTCTTTTACCATCGGTTCGACCCTTTTTTTATAACAAATTAAATTTATTGATATTAAAAAACAACAAATAAAAATCCAAATAAAATTGTATTTAGATTACAGCATGTTATGATGGCTATTGAACCGAGGGTTTTAGACGGAGTTTCATATAAATTATTGTAACTCGATTGTTAAGTTTAATTATTTTAAGCGATTAGGGGACATATTTTTAAATTTATCCCCGCCTCCAGAAAAGTTATTTCGGACTCATTTCTAAATATAAATTTCATCCTGAAAATCAGGAAAGGGACATGAGATAGGATCGAAGATTTTTTTTCCGATCAGAAATGCCCAGTTTTTTACGAATATTTTTTCGGTGAAAGTGTACCGTGGATTCCGAAACATATAAAATATCGGCAATCTCCTTGCTGGGCTTTCCCTCTTTAACCAGAGTGGCCACCTGGAGTTCCTGGGGCGTTAGAAAAATCCCGGCATGGCTGAGACGGTTCATAAAAGGAGAGATGATAGCCATGAGTTGGGAATCGATAATCCCCACAATTTTCTGATCTTCTGCCCGCAGGGGGGCTGACTTTAATCGATCAAGGTAGGGCAGAATCATCTCCTTGACATTGTTCAACACATTCTGCTCCATCTCTTTTTTATCTGCCTCCCGCTGCTCCAGCAGGACCTTCAGGGCAATGTTTTTTTCTTCCAGAATTCTTTTCTGTTTTTTAAGCGTGTCTTCTCCCAACCGAAGGGCCTCTTCAGCCAACTTCAACCCGGTGATATCTTCATGGCTCACCAGAAGTTTTAATGGCCCTTGTGCTGAAAGGCGCAGCACCCGAATATAGTACCAGATACGCTCCCCCGGGGTGTGAAGCTGATACTCCAGGCAAAATTCCCCAATGGATCCATCAATGACCCCTTGAATACCTTCAATGATTTCAAGGGTTTTCTGCTGGTTATGTCCCATGATATGTTTACACACCTGTAGATAATTTTCTCCAGGCACATCGTAACCGCAGGGGTTTCCCCTTTTCCGGGCACTTTCATTCCAGGCCCGGTTGGTGGAAATAATGGTACCTTTTTCATCCAATATGGCAAGATGGGCCGACAGGGAATCAAACACCGTGTCCTGCATGGAAAAGTTTACATCCCAAATACTTTCTTTATTCATATTTCACCCCTCTGGGATTCTTAATCTGATACTCAACCAGGAGCCCGTCAAACATTTTGTCCGGTAACGGTGATCTGATCTCAAATGCCAATGAAGGGGGTGTAATCCCGTTAAGGTTGGCAGGATTACTGATAAATTCCCACACCGTTTCGATGCTTGCCTCCACGGTCTGATGTCGTTGTATGGTGTACATGATCTGAATATTCCTTTAGCCTGGGTTTTTCGGGCTGAATTTGCCAAACGGGTAAAGCAATTGACAAAAAACCCTTCAAATTATAGATACAGTCTGGCATCCTTCATATGACCTCAAAAGAATTTTACAGTCTTTGGGGAAAAGCCACTTCAAATGGGAAATGATAAAAAAGGAGTGTAAGGCACTTTTAAAGGATGCCCAATAACTGCCACGGGCAGACCTTATTCTGGCCCCGGCCTACCCACAATGAAGCTTAAAAGAATCTTAGACATATCTACTTTTTCATATAAAAAAAATAACTCAGGAAACATATCATGACTAAAATAATTGAAGGTATAAAAAAAATTGGTGTAATTGGAGCAGGAAGCTGGGGTACCGCCCTTGCCAACCTTCTGGCAGACAAGGGATACAAGGTGGATTTGTGGGCCTATGAAGCCGAAGTGGTCCAGGATATCCTGGCCCACCGGGAAAACAAAATGTTTCTCCCCGACATTAATTTGTCATCCAATCTGATTCCCTCCAATGACCTTGAACAGGTGTTGACCACCAACAAGATATTACTGGTGGTGGTGCCGTCCCACACCATGCGGGACATGGCCACCAAGATGGCTCCTTACATTGCAGCCGATACCATTGTCATCACCGCCTCCAAGGGAATTGAAGATGGCACCTATCTTACCATGTATGGGGTGTTAAAAGAGAGCCTTCCTTCCCTGAATCCAGAGAACATTGTGGTATTGTCCGGCCCCAGTTTTGCAAAGGAGGTGGCAATGAAGGTGCCCACCGCTATCAGTGTGGGGGGGAAAAACAGTGATGTGGCCACCCGGGTTCAACACATTTTTGCCACAGATTATTTCAGAATATATGTCAATGATGATCCCATTGGCCTGGAGTTGGGGGGGGCCGTGAAAAATGTCATTGCCATTGCCGCAGGCTTTGTGGACGGCATGGGGCTGGGGCTGAATACCCGGGCCGCTCTGATTACCCGGGGACTTGCTGAAATCAGACGGCTTGGCATACACATGGGTGCCAATCCCCACACCTTTTCCGGCCTCTCCGGCGTGGGGGATCTAATTCTCACCTGCACCGGTGATCTGAGCCGGAACTACACTGTGGGAAAACAATTGGGTCAGGGAATGACCCTATCTGAGATCCAGGACAAACGGCGCACCGTGGCAGAAGGGGTCCGGAACACAAAATCCATATACCACCTGGCTAAAAAACTAAGCATAGACCTGCCCATCATCAACGAAGTCTACCGGGCGCTTTATGAAAACAGCAGCCCGGAAAATGCCATCACACGATTAATGACCCGGCCCCTGGGCCATGAAACCAGTGAGCTTGACAGATACGCCGCAGAATCTGCATGATAGGGGAAAATCCCCCTGGAGCAATAAAGGGGTCAGGGAATTCTGATAGTTCGTTTTTCAGACTCCCTGTGTTCCCTGTAATATATGGCCACATGGCCAATGAGTCCGGCAAGGTGGGACTGGGTGCGTTGGGCAATTTCCTGGGCCAATGCCGTTTTGGTCTCTTTTTCCTTATTATCCACAAATTTGACTTTGATCAACTCCGCTGCATCCAGACCCTGGTTTACTTCGCTGACCAACGCATCGGTCAATCCTTTTTGTCCCACAAATGCCGCAGGGTTTAATCCATGGGCAAGTCCTCTTAAATATTTCCGTTGTGATCCTTTTAATTCTTTCAATATATCTTTCCCTTTTTAAAATCAGCGTTGAGACGCTAATAGGTTGAGGTTTAGGTTTAGAAAAGCCTCTGCCAAGGACATTAAAGGTATTTAAACCTGGCGATGCCACAGGCCCGTATAAAATATCCTCTTTGGATATTGGCAGGCTTTAGTTCTATTTTGTGAGCCAATGAGATATTCATGCTTCTGGTGCCCCTATTATTTTTTTAATCTTTTTTTGTATTTTTGAAGGCCATACAATCTATAACTGAAAGTATGAATAATTGCCATTAAATCTTCAGCATCCTTCATATGACCCCCAAAGTATTTTACAGTCTTTATTGTCGGAATTTTGATCGCAGTTATCCTGTCACGACAAAGTACCGTGTTAGTAGCGTACCCCAATTAGAAGTATGATTATCTCAACGAGCCCGTTGCAGATTGATAATCATCACTTGATCCACAGCACAGATCAATTTAATATGGTTGAGTTATAGCATTGAGGAAAGTTTGAGTCACGCATGCTTGCCGAAAGGACACAGAGTACGCCGAGATCAAGGCCCAGATCCAGACCCTGAGCACCGAGCTGGCCGATCAGAACCCCGAACTGCTGATCGGCCTGGACTTCAAAGATATACTGTCTCCATCCTCAAAAGGCCAAATCCGACCCCAGGTGTGATTGACACAGGCTTGTATTGACGGCGGTGCAGCCGCAGTAAATACAAACCTGAACCCTGCCCGACAAGTCGATAATCCTGCATACAGTATCAAACGCCAATATTCTTAAACCCAGCTTTTTACCCCCAAAAAGTGCACTCTAAGAGCAAAAAATCACCTTTTTTGAATCCATAATTCATTAATAACAACTACTTAACTGGGTCAGACCCCATGAAACCCATGAAAACCCAAAAAAGTGGGCTTTAGAAGATAAGACTGGACTGCATTAAACTAAATTTGTTATAATAACACCATTTTAACGGGGTCAGACTCAAATTATGGGATAAGATTAATGAAAGTATTAACTGTCAAGGCAATATGGGATCAGGAAGTATCTGTTTGGGTTGCAACCAGTGAAGATGTGCCGGGATTGGTTGCAGAGGCTGCTACTGCAGAAGAATTAGAAAAAAAATTGCAGGTTATGATTCCGGACTTATTGGACGCAAATGGTCAATCATGCGGTGAAATGGGTGTTCCTGTTCATTTGTTGACAGAACGAAATTTTATGACGCATAGCTGCAATTGATGGATGGATATACCAAGCAACTGAAGAAGATGCTTAAAAACAATGGGTGTTATTTTGTGCGTTCAGGTAAAGGTGATCATGAAATATGGTATAGCCCGGTTTCAAAGATTAACTTTATTGTGGACGGCAAGATATTGTCCCGACATACTGCGAATGCCGTAATGAAACAGGCAGGATTTTCAAAACAGTTTTAATCCTTGAGGTCTTCAGAAATTCGGATCTTAGTAAAACAGCAATACATAATTGCTCCACACCACCATCGAAGCCCACGCTTGCCCTTGCCCCCACGACATGCTTGTATTGACGGCGGCGAAGCCGCCGTGCATACAAACCTTAATTCTGCCCGACAAGTCGATAATCCGGCTACCCACTTAAGGCGGGGCAGTCTTTAAAATCATGCGTCTTAGCAGCCTTGATTTTAAGGGTTAAAAGCTAATTATCCACATAAAAAGCCTTGAGAATATTCCGCCTTAAGTGGGTAGCCGATAATCCTGCACACAGTATCAAACTCCAATATTCTTAAACCCAGCTTTTTACCCCCAAAAAGTGGGCTTTAAGAGATAGAACTGGACTTTTTAAAAACAAATTTGTTATAATAACAGAAGCTTAGCGGGGTCAGACCCCGAATATGACCGCGAGATCATCTGCACCCATTCCCAACAAGCCAAGCCTGACTCCAGGCTTGATTGACGCAGGTTTGTATTCACGGCGGCGCAGCCGCAGTTAAAACAAACCTGCCCTCTGTCCAAAAAGTCGAGAAGCCAACACCCAATAAGTACCCGAGCATATATTCCTCAAAATAAAACTCATAAATATCAATGGTATATCTCTGTGAAATACAAAAAAACATATACATGGGTACTTACCAGCAACCGTAACAAGCTCAAAATCCTTAAACCCCGCTTTTTACCCCCCAAAAGTGGCCTTTAAGAGCTAATTTCGGACTTTTTAAAAACAAATTAATTATAATAACAAAAGGTTAGCGGGGTCAGACCCCGACTTATCCCTTACTCTCTAAATCATTGGAGGATCGGGGGACACTTTACTTAATTTCTGATTATAACAGATTTTGGGGAGCAGAGATAACTTATTGAAATAATTGACTTGATAAATAATTGCCTGATACGCATAAAGGCCTCGCAATGAATTATTTGTCAATTTTAAATGCAATTTACCCATGATTATATGGAGTTTTGCCATATTGAAGCAGGCTCTCCCCCAAATCCGTTATAATCAGCTTAATTTATAAGAAAGTCCCGGCAAACATGAAGGGTTTTCATGCTTCGTTGTGGGCAGGCCGAGGCCAGAATACGGCCTGCCCGTGGCAGTTATAAAGAAAATCGGGGAATACCTGAACGGGCCGCCCATTTAGTGGCGGTTTTTTTTATTAAAAATCGGCATCCTTCATTTGCCAGTTTACACTTGTTGGAGCAATATTCCCATTTCCCGGTACTAATCCTCAAAAAAGTGTAAATTACTTTTGGGGCTATATGAAGGATGCCTAAAAATCTGGAAAATATTTTGGGCCGCAAACTCAGACTTCAGAAACCGGGGTCTAAAAAAAATAAGTAAGGTGTCCCCCGATCTCGGGGTCTAAATATGTCCCCCGATCTAAGGTGTCCCCCGATCTAACGGTAACAGCAATGTGGGCTCGGATAGCTTCTGTTATATCCTTACGGCGTAAAAACTTCTTCCCTGTAAAAACATATTCTGGTAAATTATTGATATCTGTGAGCAGCATATTCCCTCCGGTATTTTTATTTTTTTTGTAAATTATTAAAATACACCGAATGGGATGCTGCTCACAGTCTTTTTTGAAAAAAATTTCAGTCTTTCAAAAAGACATTATTATTTCACAAACTGTAAAGCGGGAAATGAAGGATGCCAAAAAGGAGATGGGTTTATTTGATTTACGGTTATCCGTCTAAAACGGAGCACTTTTTAACTTGTAGACGATGCATATCAAGGATATCCAAGCTATGTATTTTACAGTTTATCCCGCTTTAGGTGGGTAGTCTCAAAGTTGTTCCTCATTTTTATGCAAAATTTGAACTCATCATTTACCCTGTTATTTTGGAGAAGTTGTTGTTATTTATATTAAGGTCGTATCAACGTACTAAAATCAAAAGGCTTTCATTTTTGTTTGTGGCTGGTGACTACATCCATGTGGGCTATAAGGAGATTTATAATGGATAAGGAAAAGAAAGTAATTTTAGATGAATACCTTAATAAGGTTTCAGAATGTTATACTATGGTAGAACAATGGTTAAGTGAAAAATCTCTTTTCTCTAAACAAATTGAGTATGATTTACATGAAAAGGAATCAGGTAAATATGTAACAAAAAAGCTACTTATTTCAAAAAATGAAAATAAGCAAATTGCGGAACTACTTCCTGTCAGTGCTTGGATAATAGGCGCAAACGGGCGTATTGATTTAATAGGAAACTTTGACCAACAGATACTTATTTATTTAAAAGAAGATATAAAAATGAAAGGATCTGTAACAACTTCAATAAATGATGACGAATATCAAAAGGTATCAAAAAGTAACCATTCCCTCTATAAAGGTTTTGAAAAGGCTGGATGGTATTGGATTGAAGATAAACGGTTTGGTAAGGCCCGTGCTTTAAACAAAGATTTATTCTTTGATTTATTGTCGGAGGTGTCGGATTATGAGTTCTGAAAGCCCTCTTGACCCAATATGGGAATCTTATAAGGTGATATGTGATTGTCTTAAAATTGCCCAGAGAGGTATATCTAAAAAAGATATTCGTCTTTTACATAAAACCGATTTTTTAACAAACTCCGAAGAACAAGCAATAAATCAGGTTATAAAAAGTAGAACTGATGCAAATGACTATGTCATATTGTCTTTATGGGCAACATTTGAAAGAACGATTATGGAGTATTTGCAAATACAGGGACGTAGGATTATAATCAATCCTCCGACTGCATTTAATCATAAAGTTTATGAGAAAGTGGAGCATGAAATAGAATATTGGAAGATTAATGATATTCTGGATATATTCAAGGTGGTTACTGATCCTGACATTATCGGGCAAGCTAAACAGGTAAAGCAATATCGGGATTGGGTTGCTCACCGCAACATCAATAAAGGTGCTCCACCAAATATTACACCTCAAAAAGCATATGAGATAATTTCAAAGATACTAAAAAAATTAGAAGAACATCCTGATTTTGGTACAATTTCAAGAACGGCCTAACCCCCCAAAAAAAGAAAAAAGGAGGAGAGATTAGTAACCAAATTGATACTGCTGATGCAAAGATCAAGCCCTTGTCTTTTGAGGCCCAATTCATGACGCAACCCTACCTCAATACCATCGGTTCGACCATTTTTTTATAACAACTTGAATTTATTGATATAAAAAAATAACAAATAAAAAGTCCAAATAAGATTTTATTTAGATTACAGTATGTTATGATGACTATCGAACCGAGGGTCAATATTACCACCATCTGCCCCCCGCACCCGCGTTATAGGATCGTGCCTGCGCTTTGTGATATGGGTACAGTGTTGCTGATTTGACTGCACCCAATGCATTAACCCGGCATGGCGTGCCATTAAACCGGCCAAACAGAGCTGTCTAAGGTTATTCCCGGACTGATGATGATAAAAAAATTGAGTATCAAAAAAATAATAGCAAAGGATGAAAATCAGTGAAGTGTCCTGTGTGTAAAAAAAATTACCTCAACAAGTCCCCTCTTTCTGTCCCCGCTGCGCCTGGAATTTGAAGAATGACCTTACATTGAATACTTTCTTATCCCCGATCTCCGGAAAGGATTTTGCTAACTACGGCTATCCGTCTAAAGCGTGGCACTTTTTAACCTTGCTGCTTATGCACATCAAGGATATCCAAGGCATTTGTTCTACAGTTTATCCCGCTTTAGGTGGGTAGCCGTTTTTTTAATTGTATAATGCGTTGTCCAGCAAGCAGCCGGATGAAATCGCACCGCGCATTGTAAACTTCTTCAGTGCCCTGGAAAATGAACTGCATACCATCTGCCGCCCAAAAGTCGGTAAGGGCGGTCTGGATCGGGGGACACTTTTGGATCGGGGGACACTTTACTTAATTAATTATAAAGGAAATCGGGGAATACCTGAACGGGCCGCTCATTTAGTGGCGGTTTTTTTTATTAAAAATCTGGAAAATATTTTGGGCCGCAAACTCAGATTTCAGAAACCGGGGTCTAAAAAAAATAAGTAAGGTGTCCCCCGATCTCCAAGGGGGTTGAATTATGAATATACATAGAGGTAGTAGTTTTGACGTTTTTTTAGAAGAAGAGGGCATTCTTGAAGAAGTCTCGGCAAAGGCGCATAAGCGTTTAATTGCTTTGCAATTAGCTGACATTATGAAAAAATCAAAAATTACAAAAATGGGCTTAGCAAAAAGACTGCAAACGAGTCGATCTCAATTAGACCGTATCTTAGATCCTGAAAATACAACAATTTCTTTAGAGTCTTTAGAACGTATAGCTCATGCAGTAGGGAAAAAATTACATATAGAAATTGCATAACCAGTCAGTGTACCAAACTGCGAGAAAGAGAGGCGTTTTCCCGTAAGCTTCTGGCGTAGCTGGTGACTTCACAGTTATATTTAAATAGGGACAATTCACGTAAGGAGGGCAATTCATTAATTGTCCCTACGGTGTCGGTGTCGGCATTCCCTGTGATCATGATAAACTCGCCCCTGTTATTCTGGGGATAGGCCAAAGACTTGATCAAACGAGCATAAAAAGGCATAACCCATGGGTCAACCCGACAGCAAGGCATTTTTTCAGCGCCCTGGAAAATGAACTGCATTCCATCTGCCGCCCAAAATCCGGTAAGGGCAGTCTGGGCGAGTTTATTCACCGTCTGTGCCAGGGGGAGATAAGGAGTGCTGGCCGGATAAGCAAACTTGTGCGGTTATGTGCAGTGAGTTGGCGCGCCTTTTGACCATTCGCAACAGTATGAGCCATCGCGGTGTGGTGAGACGGGAAGGGCTGGTCGCAGCTCGCAATACCATATTAAAAAAGGATGGATTACTGGCGGCGCTGGTCACATTAAAGCTGGACTTATACTGACCTTTAAACAAGTTTCCGGTACGCTTTTCCAACTTATTGACCTACCGCATCTGTCTGCCGTTCTGGCCCTTTTTCTTATTTAGTTAGGAAGCTAATTTTTGCACTACAAGTGCATTAAGTGACACGCCTGCCCGTGCTGGCTCAATAGCTAAGGTGCGATGTAAACGCCGATCAAGGTGGACACTAAATTGACCACTGTATTCCTTTCGTGTCGGTGCTAACGGTACCGGTTCTCCGTCTTCAACGAAAAAACCACAATGTGGCTTTCTTCTTCACATTTTTTTCATTCATAGCAAAAAATAAATCTGTCCCCTTTTTGCTTAAAATCAGTATAAAATCAGCACTTAAGCGCTAATAGGTTTTGGGTTTAGAAAAGCCTCTACCAAGGACATTAAAGGTGTTTTCAGTGATCATAAAGGCTTGGGGATCAATGAAAAGTACCGCCTCTTCAAGGCGTTTGAGTTGATAGTTATGAACCACCGTTAAAATAATTTTTTTATCCTTGCCGGAATAAGCGCCGGAACCGTTGATAAAGGTGGCCCCTCGGTTCATTTTTTGCTTAATGGCATCGGCAATTTCATCGTAACTGTCTGAAATAATTAAAATCATCTTACGCTGGTTGAACATGGTCAACACATATTCCAGAACCTGGGAGGTGACATAGCTCAATGCAATGGAATAGAGAACAAGATCCGTTTCCATAATTTTGAAGCTAAAAAGGAACAGCAGCATGTTAAAGCCAAACAAAAAATTGCCAATGCGAACACCGAACTTCTGGTTCAGCATGATACTGACAATATCTAATCCCCCCATTGATCCCAGAGAATGCAGGGCAATCCCACCGCCAATGCCCATGATGGACCCCCCGGCCAAAATGGCCAGAAAAGGATCTTTGATGGCAATTTCAAAAGAAATAACCTCCATGGAAAAAGAAAACGCAACCATGCCAAAGAGGCTGTAAAAGAAAAATCGGCGGCTGATCTTCACCCAGCCAAAAAGAAACAAGGGAATATTGACAATCAAATACCAGATACCAGTGGAAAGGAGATGGGTGGCATAGTAGAACAGCAGACACACGCCAGATAATCCACCGGTGACAAAGCCGTGGGGAATGATAATGGCGTTAATGCCAATGGCAAGAATAATGGAGCCCGTGGTCAAGAGCAACAGATTCCATAATACAGATGAGAGCAGTTGTTTTTTTTCAATACTCATGGGAGAGAATTTCCAATTAATACCCATTCACGGGCATGGAATAATACCAAAGGAGGGACGGTAATAACTCCACAAAAAAACCGTCCCCAATTCGTTACTTTCCCGGCACGTAAACCGGGATTTATTTCCCTGGAAAAACCAAAAGTGCTTCAGCATGCGAAGCGTGTCTGTTGCAACTTTTGGTTGGAAGGCGAGCGCAGCGAGTCCTTCCAACATAGTGTTTCAGAGATAAGACCGCAGCGTTTACACCCATTTAAGAACTGAGTCAAGCCTTTTCACTCACCGGATGTAAAAGATAGGTAAATACGCCCCCCTCTTTCCATTATCAACTATTATAAATATCTGATTTAATAATAAAATTACCCCACACACAGCCGTACTATAGATCAACAGATCCGGGGAAGTTGAGCCCCTGCCAGCATATCCACTATACGGGATCCGCCAATGATGGTTTCCAGGAATACCCGGCCCGGATCTTTGGCCGTGATCTCTCCTATCACTGCCGCATCTTTACCAAAGGGACTTTGTTTAATGGCCTTAAGTACCGCATCGGTATCTTCCGGCGGAACAATGGCAAGCAGTTTTCCCTCATTGGCAATGTAAAGGGGATCAAAACCCAACAACTCGCACATGCCAAGAACAGCGTCCTTCACAGGGATATCCTGCTCCTTTATTCGAATCCCCACATTGGACTGGCTGGCAATTTCGTTTAAAGTGGTGCCCACGCCTCCCCGGGTGGGATCCCGGAGTACATGGACATCTTGGGCTACCCCAAGAATTTCCTTGACCATGTGATTTAAAGGGGCACTGTCTGTTTGAATCTGGGAATCAAACCCAAGCCCTTCTCTGGCACCCAGCACGGTGATCCCATGGTCGGCAATGGTGCCGCTGATGATCACCTGGTCTCCGGGCCTTGCATTGCGACCGGATAGATTGATGCCGGGTGGAATGATGCCAAAGCCCGAGGTATTGATAAAAATCTTATCCGCCTTCCCCCGGGGCACCACCTTGGTGTCTCCGGTTACCACCTGGACTCCGGCGTTGCGGGCTGCCTGGGCCATGGATTGAAGAATCGTTGACAGGGATGCCGATGAAAACCCCTCCTCCAGGATCAGCCCCACACTGACATACTGGGGAATGGCACCGCACATGGCCACATCATTTACGGTACCGTTGATGGCCAGGTCTCCGATGTTGCCACCGGGAAAAAAAATGGGATCCACCACATAGGAGTCCGTGGAAAAGGCCACCCGGCTCCCGTTGATATCAAGAACGGCACCATCGTCCATGCGGGCCAAAATGGGGTTGTTAAAGGCGGGAAAAATCATATTGGAAATCATGTCATGGGAGATCTTCCCTCCGCTGCCATGATCCAGTAGTACCGTGTCATTGCCCATATTTTGTTTATCCTTTTTTTTGATTTAAAAAACACCGTCACTTCGGGCGTATTCCCATTTTCCCGGCATCATCATACAATCTTCATATAAACGGGCAACGAATATTGGGTCGTAGACGCGGAGCCAAATGATATCATGCCGCCCCCCCCGATGGGCAATGGGCCCGGCCGGAACCGTTAGACGGCACAATTGGCCGGTTCCTATTACCCATCGGGGGGGGGGCTCTGCTGAGGGTACTTTAGCACTTCATTTTCATATAAAAAGTAGATACTTCTAACATTCTTTCATGCTTAGTTGTGAGTAGGCCAAGGCCAGAATACGTTCTGCCCGTGGCAATTTTATGGAGCTGATTTCCGGGCAAACGAGGTCTGGCTTGTGTTATTGGCGGTATCGATCACAGCCTGTGCAAACGCCAAAAACACTGATAATGCCAAGGGCGCAACCCTGATTGTTAGCCAACTTTCCGACCGGAAAAATAGGAATGCATCCGTCATTCCCTTGGTCAATTATACCGATAAAATGCCGCACAGGCACCTTCGCTTGAAACCATACAGGGCCCCACAGGGTGCATGGGGGTGCATCGTTTTTTATAAAGTTTGCACTGATCCGGGGTTTTCAGTCCCATCAAAATCTCTCCACAGGCACACCCTACAGGTTCCGGGGCATCACACGCTTGGATATCAAATTTTTCCAGAGCATTGAAGCTGGCAAAATCGGGTCGAAGCACAAGCCCACTTGCCGGAATCATGCCAATGCCCCGCCACACAGTATCTGCTTTTTCAAACACCTGATCCATAATTGCCAGAGCCTTGGGGTTGCCTTGGTCAGACACGGCCCGGGGATAGGCATTTTCCAGAGCAGGTACCCCGGAAGCGTTCTGCTTCACCAACATTAATATGGCCTTTAAGATATCCACCGGTTCAAATCCTGCAATCACCGCCGGGATCTTGTATTGATCAAATACAGGGATATAGGCACTGGTACCAGTGATCACGGACACATGCCCTGGAAGTAAGAACCCATCAATGTCCACCCCCGGGGTTTCCATGAGGGCTGCCAGGGCCGGGGGAGTAAGTTTATGGGCGCAATGGATGGAAAAATTGGTGACTCCCTGCTGTTTTGCCGCCAGGATGGAGGCTGCCACCGTGGGGGTGGTGGTTTCAAACCCCACCGCACAAAATACCACCTGTTGTTGGGGATTCTCGGCGGCCAGCTTTACCGCATCAAAGGCCGAATAAACCACCCGGACATCCCGGCCCTGGGCCTTTTCCTGTTGTAATGACGCGTGGGTGCCGGGTACCCGCATAAGATCCCCAAAGGTGGTAAGAATAACCCCCGGTTCCATGGCAAGGGCCACAAAGGTGTCAATATCCCGCTGGGAAGTCACGCACACAGGACATCCCGGGCCTGTCAAAAGCTTGATGGTATCAGGCAATACACTGGGGATACCATGGCGGAAGATGGACATGGTGTGGGTTCCACACACCTCCATGAGGCGCAGTTTTTTTCCATGAATACGGTCTATTGCAGCAATGAGTTGCCGGGCAAGATCCCCATCCCGATACTCCTGAACATATTTTAATGCCATATTAATTTTCCTATTTACGCTATCTGATCCCAGCAATCACCGCCTGACCCAGGCTAATCCCGCCATCACCGGTTGGTACCTTTTGATGGGTATAAACCTTTAGACCTTGATATTCAAGGCGTTTTAAAATCCCTGACAGAATCAACCCATTATTAAAAACACCGCCGGATAGTACCACCTTACGGAGACCTGTAGATTCACTAACCATAAGGGCCGCACGGGAAAAGCCTTCAATGAGGGTTTCATGGAAGCGCCCCCCCATCACTCCGGGGGAAATTCCTTTTTGGAGATCCTGAACCATCTCAATAAAGGCTGGACCAAGATCCATCTCCATCAGAACCTGTCCGTCCTCACCATGGATATCGTTAAAATCAATGTCATAGGGTCGATTTTTTTCTGTGCGGCTCACCGCCTGGAGATTCATGGCTGCCTGCCCCTCAAAGGTAATTTTATCCCGGATACCCAACAGGGATGCCACGGCATCAAACAACCGTCCGCAACTGGAGGTCAGGGGGCAGTTCAGCCCCTTTGTCATCATGGTGGTCATAAAATGCAGTCGATCCCGTCCCACCCGGTGAATCAGGGGAATGTCCAGCTCCAGAAAATCATTCCCCCAGATCCGCCACAGGTAGGACGCAGCCATGCGCCAGGGTTCAAGTACCGCAGTATCCCCTCCGGGCATGGGGGTATATTTGAGATGGACCCGGCGCTTAAAATCAGTCAGGGTACAGGTGAGTATCTCTCCGCCCCATATGGCACGATCGGTGCCAAGACCTGTGCCGTCAAGGGTGATGGCAATAACCGGCTCCACAATGCCATTTTCTGCCATGCACGACACCGCATGGGCATGGTGGTGCTGCACGGCCATAGTTTTAATCCCCTTTTGCTCCTGGGCCCAGACGGTGCTCAGATATCCCGGGTGAAGATCATGGGCAATGATTTCAGGAGAAATATCCAGAATCCGCTTGAGATGATCCACACTGAACCGATAAAATTGAAAAACCTTTTCATTGTCAAGGTCGCCAATGTGCTGGCTTAAAAACGCCTTGTTCTCCCGGGTGAGGCACACGGTGCTTTTTAATCCCCCCCCACAGGCCAGCACATGGGGCATGGCTTGTTTCAAAAAAACAGGCAGGGGGGCATATCCCCGGGAACGCCGGAAAAACCGGGGCATCTTTTCTTGCACCTGCATGATGGAATCATCAGCCCGGAAATAGATATCCCTATTGTGAAGGAGAAAATAATCAGCCATGTGGGAAAAGGCGGCAAGGGCATGATCATTATCAATGGAAAGGGGTTCTCCACTGGGATTGCCGCTGGTCATGACAAGTATCGATGGCCCCTTTGCCAAAAGCAAGTAATGAAGGGGGGTATAGGGTAGCATGATGCCAAAAAAAGAATTGTCAGGGGCAATGGCAGAGCTTAAGAAAGACATGCCATTCGGCAAGCTGTCCTCCCCTCCCCCATGGTTGCCATCAACGCTCTGCCCATGGCAAACATCCTTTTTCTGCAACAACACAATGGGACGATGGCGGGACATGAGTTGCTCTTTTTCTTCGGGGGAGATGCAAACATGATAAGCAGCATCCTGGATGGATCTGGCCATCAGGGCAAAGGGTTTATCTGGTCTTTTTTTCGCATCTCTCAGGCGGCTCACCGCATCATGGCAGGTGGCATCCACAGCCAGATGAAATCCCCCCAGCCCCTTTATAGCAACAATATGCCCCTGCTTTAACAGCAAAGCCGCCTTTTCAATGGCATCTCTGGGTCCAGAATCAACGACTCGCCCCCCATGATCCACCAAAAACGTATGGGGACCGCACACGGGACAGGCATTGGGCTGGGCATGGAATCGCCTATCCATGGGATCATCATATTCCTTTTGGCATGCCGGACACAGGACAAAGGAGGACATGGCGGTTTGGGGTCGATCATAGGGAATGTCTTTAATAATGGTGTACCGGGGGCCGCAGTTGGTGCAATTGATGAAAGGATATTCAAATCGACGATCTGTGGCATCTGTCATCTCTTTAAGGCAATCCTCGCAGATGGAGACATCCGGCGAGATCAATGCCGACCGTTCCCCCTCCCCACCGCTGCTGCTGCTGCTGCTGCTGCGGATGGTAAAATCAACATATCCCCGCACTGGAATCCGGGTGGATTCCAGGCCAGAAATGGATGACAGGGGTGGTTTTTTTTTTACAATGTCCTGGCAAAAGGCATCTATTTTTTCAGGGGTGCCCTCCACCACCAGGGTAACCCCCTGGGCAGTGTTGGATACTTCTCCGTTAAAATTATAGAGATGTGCCAGCTGGAAAACAAAGGGTCGAAAGCCAACACCCTGCACAATGCCGGAAATAGTCACCCTTCTGGCTGAAATGGTGCAATTGATATCCATGTGGGGACATCACATCGTTTTATTGGACATAGTGTCCACAGCATCCAACATGTTGCGCATATCCACAAGGGCCTGCTTTGCGACTTCTTCATCCACTTTGCTGATGGCAAAACCGGCATGGAGAATGACGTAATCCCCAACTTTAACATCCTCCAGGAGCAGGAGGCTGGCCTCCCGTCGGACTCCATCTACATCCACTGTTGCCAAGGCTTCTTTAATTTCAACTATTTTTGAAGGGACTGCAAGACACATATTTTTTTACCCCATATAATTTTAGTTAAGGCATAGATAGTACCTGTGACAAACAGATGAGTCAACAGGGAACTCAACTTTCAAACCCGAAGCGAGGATGACAAATCAGGGGACGCATTCTCAGCGGGGAGAGATCTCGGGAAGGGGTCTGAGTTTTTTGTCCCTGTCCAGGCACACCAAATGAATTTCTCCGGTGACAGCAGGTTTTTCCCCTCCGGGCCGCCACACTTCCTGGTGCCATATGACCCTGTAAAGACTCTCTTTATCCCACCGGGTACGAATGTCCAGGGTATCTCCAAATACCGCTCCCTCATGAAAAAAGAGATCTGCCCGGTACACGGCAAATCCCACCCCCTCCTCACGCCAGAGCCGGGAAAGCTCCCCAATACCAATGACATCTTCCCTGGCCCTTTCAAAATATTTAAGATAGTTGGCATGGTAGACCACGCCAGAATGATCGGTGTCTTCATAATAAACCTGGGCCGTGAAGTGGTGTACTTGGGATGTCATAGCATTACCTTTTTTTTATATGAAAGTCTCAGCAACGTGCTAAAATTAAAGGATTTTCGTTTTTCGTTGTGGCTGGTCTTACAGCCATGTATGTTTTTATATGAAAAGGTAGCCTCCAAGGTTACCTAAGGCAGAGCCCCCGGGGAGGGGTAATGGAACAGACCAATTGGGCTGTCTAACAGTTCCGGGTCGCTTCCATTACCCCTCCCCGGGGGCGGCATACAGCCATTTGGCTCCGCGTCTACGACCCAATATTCGTTGTGTCCATCAGGACATGTGGGTTTATAAGAAAGTCCTGGCAAATCTGACGGACTTTCATGCTTCGTTGTGGGTAGGCCGGGGCCAGAATACGGTCTGCCCGTGGCAGTTATATAAAAATTCTTGGATCATACGTTTTTTTGGCTTTCTTTTTAACATTCAAAGGAGAGCCTGTAAATAATGACATGGCCTTGATTTTCTGTTATAACCCCCTTGCTCCAAGGGATGACACTCTTTCGCTATCAAAAAGGCCGCACACATCCAGTCCAGTGAAACCGTTTAACAGGGATAAAACCATGAAAAAATCAAAGCCACGCACCCATAAACATAAAACCATGAACAAAACACCTCTGGCACCGGTGGTGGCCAACAAAGAGGGGGAAATCTTTGAACTGGAAGGCTTTGGCGCAGCGGCCATGGCCGGAGATCAACCCGTGCTTCTCACCCAGGGAGAGACCATAGAAATGCCCTATGGCAGTGAAATGATGATGCTGCCAGATAGATTTCCCCTGGTGTTTAATTTTGACAAATTCTGTTTTGAAACCCTTAAAACAAACCCCTACAACCCTGAAGAACCCATCCATGCGGTGTCGGTATTTAACTCTCCAGGATATGTGAACCGATATGTTGCTGCCTATGAAAGTGCCGTAAAAGGAGCTCTTTTACCTCTGTTTTCATATGGTGCCACAGGCTGGGGAAAGGGGGGATTCAGATCCGCTGCCATTTGCGTGGATCGGGAAAGACGCCAGGATTTACGCCTCATGCCCCGCAAGGGAATTGTGGCCGGGGTTGAAGCCATGCAAAAAAAATACCCGGATAACCGCCTCATGCGACATCTGGAAAAATGCGCACTAATCTACAGTTGCCCTGCGGCAAAAAACTTTTTTCTGGGCCGATTTGAGGCGCCCTTACCCACCTCCCAGGTCTGCAACGCCAACTGCATGGGCTGTATTTCCCTGCAAAAAACCGACAATCTGGCCGCCTGCCAGGATCGAATTTCCTTTACACCCGAGCCCCATGAAATTGCCCAGGTGTGTCTTGAGCATATCCCCAAGGTTAAAAAAAGCGTGGCAAGCTTTGGCCAGGGATGTGAAGGAGATCCGCTCACCGCCTTTCATGTCATTGAGCCCGCCATCCGTCAGGTGAGAGAAACAACAGACCAGGGCACCATTAACATGAACACCAACGCTGGCATGCCCCATCAGCTTGAAAAACTGTTTGACGCAGGTCTTGATTCCCTGCGGGTGAGCATGAACTCGGTGCGGGAAACCTGTTACACTACCTATTTCAGGCCCAAGAGTTATACCTTCCAAGATGTGGTAAAAAGCTTTGAGATTGCAGAACAAAAAGATAAATTTATTTCCATTAATTACCTTAATTGCCCCGGTGTCACAGATTCAGAAGAGGAATTTGAGGCTTTGAACCGGTTTTTATCCACCCACCGGGTGAACATGATCCAGTGGCGCAACCTGAACTATGATCCCCTGGGATATTTTAAAACCATGGAAACCGCCGGGGGGAAAAGCCCAGCACTGGGCATGGGGTTTATCATCCAGGAGCTTTCCCAACGGTTTCCCCATCTCATCCACGGCTACTTTAACCCACCGGTCAGGTGAAGCAGCCAAGTTTAAAGGCATTCAGCCCAAAAGACGTAAATATTCGGGTTGGGACTGTAAATGTTTGGCCAGTGCCCCATATTCGTTTAGTTAGGACTGCGTAGCATACTAAGTACCCACACATATGTTTTTCGGTATTCCAGAGACATATACCATTGATATTTATGGGTTTTATTTTGAGGAATATATGCTCGGGCACTTATTGCTATGTGAGCAGGCCCAAATGAGTGAAAATGGGGTGCTGGCCGAATATTTACCAAAAGACTTGATCATCAAGGAATCACTGTCACAAAGGGTTTCCCTGGATCAGCAGGGTGTTCCACACCCCATCAGGGCTGATACGCTCCACCAGGGTAACTGGTTTCTCTTTCAGGCGATCACACACCTTATCTGCCTCACTTTTCAGCAGGCCAGAAAGAATAAGCCAGGGTTTTTCCACAAATTCCGGAGCTTCAATCAAAGTTTTCATCACATCATAATGGATATTTGCCACCACAAGCTGGGCTGGCACATCCATGAACGCCTCCCCCCGGGCCTGGATGGCCAGAATCTTATCCTGAAAGTCATTTATTTTAATATTATTCAGGGTGGTGCGCACAGCCAGAAGATTAAAGTCCAGTGCCAGCACCCGTTCACACCCCAATGCCGCAGCTCCCAATGCCAGGATGCCGGTTCCGGTGCCAATATCCACCACCGTTGAAATTTTTTCTTTTTGGCAAAGATACGCCATATATCCCAGACAATCCTCGGTGGTCTGGTGACGACCGGTGCCAAACACCACACCGGGATCCAGCAGAATATGGGTCAAATCCGGTCGATTAACAAAGGGAATCTTCCAGGGGGGTGAAATCACCAGGCTTCCGGCGGTGTAGGACTCAATTTTATCTCCATGCCACTCATCACTTGTCATTTCATATTTATCAATGAGGGACAGAGTCTCCTCCCGGGCAATGATTTTTTCCACCAAGTCATCATGGGGATAGGAAAAAAAAAGGAAAGAAAAACCATCCTCCTCCCAGTTGCCAATGAAGGTAGTCTCTTCCATGGCCAAGGCAAGTGAGGACGGAATGCCCTCCAGGTAATAGATATAAAGATATTCATAGGGATTTGACAAAAAAATACCTCTTAAAATCGGTTTTATTGCTGGGTTTGCCCATGTCCAATACCTATTGGACAATATATCATTTCTGGACGTCCCAAATTACAATGACTTATTTCCATATTGAAAAAAATGCTTTATCCGTGGTATTCAGCACATTATTTATACTTTAGGGCTTGGTTCTAACGTCGGCCACTTGTAGTCAGTGCTAAAATTAACTTAAAAATATTTATTATATTATTAAATAGTTATAGCGCAATAATTTTAAAAAAGTTAGAAGTAAGTACCCACACATATGTTTTTCGGTATTCCATAGCCATATACCATTGATATTTTTGGGTTTTATTTTGAGGAATATATGCTCGGGTACTTAGCCGGTCTTAAAACCACCCCCATACTTTATAACTGCCAAGGACAGACATTATTCTGGCCTCGGCCTGCCCACAACGAATATTGAAAATGATATCATGCCGCCCCCCCCCCCGACGGGCAATGGGCCCGGCCGGAACCGTAGACGGCCCAATTGGCCGGTTCCTATTACCCATCGGGGGGGGCTCTGCTGAGGCCACTTGGACACTTTATTTTCATAAAAAAAAGGCATCCTTCATATCACCCCCAAAGTACTTTACACTTTTGGGGGAAATAATTCCGGAAATATGGGCCTATTGCCCAACAAGTGTAAACGGGTAAATGAAGGATGCCAAAAAAAAATAGTTTAAAGACTCCCCACTCATTTTGTAAGTGGCCACCCTATAAAAGAAAGAAAATAAACACCATGAAATGGATACATATAAAAGCCGTCTTTACTGGCGATGATTCCCAACTGGCAGAAGAGCTGGTCACCGATATTTTTTTAAACCTTGGATTAAAAGGGGTGGTGTGTGAAGTCCCCCTGCCACCGCCTGTGGATGGATTTGCCAGCGATGCCCTGCCCTTGTCCACCCAGAATTCCATATCCGGATATATTCCCGACACAGATAGCTCCCAGGCACTTTTGAACCGCATTGCACAACGATCCAGAGAACTTTTATCCACCGGTATAAAGGTGGATATCACTACCCAGTTGGTGGATCAAGAAGATTGGGCTGAATCCTGGAAGGAATTTTTCTTTGTCACCCGCATCACAGACCGAATCATCATCAAACCTGAATGGCGGGAGTTTGAGGCCAATGGTGATGACCTCATCATCCACATTGACCCGGGCATGGCCTTTGGAACAGGCACCCACCCCACCACAGCCATGTGCATTGCCATGATTGAAGAAAACCTTAAGCCAGGCCAAACCCTTTTGGATGTGGGCACGGGTTCAGGCATTCTCATGGTCGCTGCCGGCCTTTTGGGGGTATCTGCCATGGCAGGCATTGACACCGATGAGGTGGCGGTGCAGGTGGCCGGAGAAAACCTTGAAAAAAACAAAATTTCCCCACAGAGTTACCATCTGGAGCAAACAACCCTGGGCCAATACCAGGACAGGGGAACCGGCCCCTTTGATCTGGTGGTGGCCAACATTATTGCTGAAATCATTTTAGAGATCATTACAGATATCAAGCAACGTATAAAACCCGGGGGAACGGCTATTTTATCGGGCATTATAACTGAAAAAAAAGGGGCCATTGTGGAAAAACTACAGCAGAATGGATTTATCGTCACAGAAATTCGGAAAGAAGGTGAATGGGTAGCCATTTGCGCCACCTTTTCCAGCAACGATTAAAACACATATCAGGCATTCTATCAATCCTGGGTCACCGCCAGTTCAGAGGCCCTTACAATACTGACTTTTTCCTGCATTTCCGGTAATAAAAGCGCCAGGGTTTTCAGGGTTGCAGGATATGGATGCCCGATTCCAATGGCAGATCCATGGCGCTGGCTGATCTGAATCAACTCGTTGATCTGGCCGGTGATGTAATGTTGATCCTGGATATTATCCAGAAAGACATCCCGCTGGGCAAAGGCAAGCTGAAACAGCCGGGCAGAATCCCGGCATACGGAATGCCTGCCCGTCAGGCTGTCAATGAAAAAAAGATCTCTTTTTTTCAACACGGTAAATATTTGCCGAATCTGATCAGACAGGGCGGTTAACCGTGAGCCCATGTGATTGTTCACCCCCTTTATATAGGGTATGCGATCCAGGTCTCTTCGCAGGGTTTCCAAAAGCAGATCCGGGGGCATATCTGCCATGAGTGCCCCGGGCCCCGGATTCACATCCGGGTACTGCATGGGTTCCATGGGCAGGTGGAGCATAATCTCAACGTCCCTGACATAAAGTCGATCGGCAATGGCCCTGCCAAAGGGAGACTCCGGCAATATGGCCATGGTGATATGGGGATTCAACCGGGAAAACGCCATGGCCATGGCTTTGTCAAATCCCACATCATCAATGATAATGGCCACCCGTGGCAATCCCTCTTTGCCTTCAGGCCCAGTGAGATCGCCCCGCCCCAAAGACGGGCTGGGATTTTTATCAAACACCTCATATAGTGGACTATTGTCTTGTCCACCACCATTGCCAAGTTTGTTGTCTGTGTGGGGGAAAAACTGTCTTTCTTCAAGGGCTTTCTCATTAATTAATTCAGAGAATGGCACCTCTGGATATATCGGATCTGCCTTCCCCGGCAAAGTTTGTTGACCCAGACCCTTCAATGGCACCGTGTTTTGAATGTCTGCCCCCAGGTCAAGAGACCCATCGGGCCCCGGGGCCAGGGAATATTGCCGGGACTGACCATTTAAATTCAGCGCTGTGGTGTGGAAAAAATCTGGTGCCTTTGGCAAATCCCCATGATCCATATAGGCATACCCCCCCATGGCTGCCAACACCGTAAACAACACAAGAGCAACCAGGAAAAGGAAGTCGCTTTTTGATTTAAGGTCAACAAAGGGGGAGAATATGTTTCCGTTTTTTTGCCTTGTCTTTTGAAGGTTTCGGCTCACCGGAACCCTTTTACCCTTATGTTTTGTCTGTACATGCTCATGGGGTTACAATGGCTCCCTTTCCCTGGGTCAACAGGCTGTACCCCATGAGGATGGCCAAGGCCTGCTGAACCTGGGAATCCTGTTTAAGCCCTTCAAGCCCAACAGGTCCTCCCGGAGCAAAGCCATCTGTTTTTTTCTTGAGCTTATCCCCTGATTTCTCAAGCATCTTGGTTTCCGGTTCAAGATGATTTTTCAAGTCCTTTTCCCGGAGCATTCGGGCCATGGAAGATCTCTTCTCATCCGGCTCTTCTGTCTTATTTTCCGCCTCATCCGTTATTTTCTGAAAAGCCACTTCAATGTCCGGACGGATGCCCTGGGCCTGGATGGATCTGCCATTGGGGGTATAATATCGGGCAATGGTATACTTGAGTCCAAAACCATCCTTCAGGGGCTTCACCGTCTGAACTGATCCCTTGCCAAAGGAGGTGGTTCCCAAAATAACGGCCCTCTTGTGATCCTGCAAGGCTCCTGCCACGATTTCCGCAGCACTGGCACTGCCGCCATTGATCAGTACCACCATGGGATAGTTCCGCTTCACCGAACCCGAGCGGGCCTCAAAAATTTCGGTGTGATCCGCCTGTCGACCTTTTATGGAGACAATGACACCCTTATCAAGAAAAGCATCTGACACTGCCACGGCCTGATTTAACAGCCCCCCTGGATTATTCCTTAAATCCATGATCAGTCCTTTTAAAGGCACTTCTTCAGATTCCAGTTTTGTCAATGCATCCACCATCTCATCGGCGGTATTATTTCTGAAATTTGTCACCCAGATATACCCATATCCCGGCCGGAGGGTGGTGCTTCGAACACTGGTCATGGGGATAATATCCCGTTCCAATGAAAAGATAAGGGGGTCTGGCTCTCCTTGGCGGAGAATGGTGAGCACAACACTTTCTCCCCGGGCCCCCCGCATTTTTTTGACACATTCCCACAGGGCAAGCTCCGTGGTGGCATGATCATCAATCTTTACAATGATATCCCCGGCCATGATGCCCGCCTTGTATGCCGGGGTACCTTCAATGGGGGAAACCACCGTCAAAATCCCTTTTTTCATGGAAATTACAATGCCGATGCCACCAAACTCTCCCTTGGTGTCATCCTGGAGTTCATCAAACGCCTCGGGGGGCATGAAATTGGAGTGGGGATCCAGATTATCCACCATGCCCTTGATGGCATCCTGGATCAATTGTTCGGCATCCACCTCATCCACATAATTTTCCTCTATTTCCTGTAGCACATCGGAAAAAAGCTTCAACGACTCATAGGTCTGCTCTTTTTGTGCCATCAGGGACCCCACAAAACCATCTCCCCCTATCAGTATCAGGGCCATGACAGTTAAAGGCAGCCAATTCCACATCCGCCTTGTCAAACACATTCTCATCTCATACTCCTTTTTTCAGCCATTTAAGGGGATCAACAGGTTTTCCATGGTGTCGGACTTCAAAATGAAGGAATGCGCCCCGAACAACACCTGTATCTCCTGTCGTGGCAATGACCTCGCGGTCGGCCACCACATCCCCTTTTTTTTTAAAAACTTCTTCCACATGGGCATACAGGGTATAATAGTTATCGCCATGGTTTATAATGATAAGGTTGCCATATCCCCTTAGCCAGTCGGCATAAAGGACTTTGCCCCTGAAAACGGATTTCACCGGTTCTCCCATCTCCACCTTTATATCAATTCCCGTTTGAAAAGTGAAGGTTTTGTAATCTTCGTCAACTCTGCTACCAAATTTCGATAAAATACTCCCCGTTACCGGCATGGGTAATGATCCCATGCGGGATAGGAAAAGACCTTTTTCCCCCTTCCATGTTCCGGTATGAGTCTCTTTTTTCTGCTTTTCACCAGGGGGAGGGGGTTCCAAGGACTGGAGGATTTTTGCCAGGGCGTTTCTGGCTGACACCATGGCGGCCCGTGTCAACTCTCTTTGTCCGTTTACCTCTGCCAACAGTGCCTGGCGGGTTTTCTTTTCTTTTTCCAGATTTTCAATTTCCAAATTCAGGTGACTGTCAAGGAGTTTTTTTTCCTCGGTTTCCCCTTCAAGCAGAAGGGTTGTACGTTCCAGCTCTTTGAGATCTACAGCCTGCTTTTTCAAAAGTTTCATATCCGAACCCACAATAAGGGTCAAGGCCTGTTGATTTTTCCAAAAATCAAACAGAGACCGGGGCTTTGAAAAAAGATGCAAATATCCGGTTGCTTTAATGCGATGCAATGCCCGAAGACGTCCATTAACCGTGGTACGATTTTGTTCCATCGTCTCAATAACAACCTGCTGTCCCTGCTCAACCTGTTTAATTTTATGGCTTAACTCATGGATTTCCTGGGAGACAAGAGAAACTCGAAGTCTACGCTGATTGATGTGATGATTCACATCATCGAGTTTTTCAACAATAGCCAATTGATCCTGGGTCAGTTTCTCTTCATTCTCTTCCAGTTCCTGGATACGATCTTCAAGAAGATGGGTCTCCACCAAATTTTTTTTCCGGGTCATTTTTTTAAGGGATTTTTTATGCGCCACCACAGTTCCCGCCCAGGTAGGGGAGACCATGCGAATCCCCAAGGAGACCACAAGGATCAATACAAGGCACAAAAGACCTGTCTTTTTCAATGCTGTTTTAATGAGATAAAACATCCCAGCCATCCCAGAAAAACACCTGCGCCCATGATTAATGCAACCACGGGAAAAGAGAGAAATTGAATATCTAACAATGGAATAAATGAAGCCTCCTGGGGAATTTCCCCCCGAACCCACCGAAACAGAAAAAAAAGGATTGCCAGGCCCACCGTGCCCCCGCAAAAGCCCTGGAGCATCCCCTCCAGGTAAAAGGGGGTATTGATAAAGGCATCTGTGGCCCCCACAAGGCGCATGATCTCAATTTCTTCCTGCTTTGCGCAAAAGGCCAGCCGCACCGTATTGGCCGAAACAAAAAGGGCCATTAGCACAAAAAGGCTCCCCAGCCCCAGGGCACCCATATTCAAGGTATTGACCATGGGCAGAAAGGTTTCCACCCAACCATGCCCATACACCACCTCTTGAACATGGGCTTTTTGTTGGGCAGCCGCAGCAAAAGCCTCCACATCATCAAGTGTATCAAGGGAAGGAGATAAAAGGATTTCAAGGGTGTGGGGAAGGGGATTTTTCCCCAGGTCAGACAAAATAACACCACTGGATGCAAGATCCCTTTGAAGCTGTTCCAGGGATACCTCCTTGGAAATAAACCGAATATCTGCCACCCCATGGATGGTTCCAAGATCTGCGGTTACTCCGGCCAGATCCTGGGGGGTAAATCCGGCATCAAGGTAAGCCATGACCCGGATGCCCCGGTTCCAATCTCCTGTCATCCGGGCGGCATTTTCAAAGAAAAGAAAAAAGGCACCAGCAATCAACACAGACAAGGCAATGGTGAAAAGGGTGGTCCCGGTGAGAAAAAGATTCCCTGCCATATTTTCCAGTGCCCGTTTTACATAGGATCTCATGGTCAGTTCATTCCCCCTTTCATCTCCTCCCCGGTGATGGGATTCATGGCAGTAGCAATTTTCTCCCCAGACTGTGTGAGTTCACCTGCATCAAGGGTATAAAGGGCATCATAATCTGTCCTGTTTATTAATGCGGTGTTGTGGCTTGCAATGAGCAAGGTGCTCCCTTTTTTTTTGTACTCCATCAGATACTGGCTGATCACTTCTGCCGAGCATGCATCCAGACTGCCGGTGGGCTCATCGGCCAGGATAATATCCGGATCTCCCACCACGGCTCTTGCCACGGCCACCTTTTGCTGTTCACCCCCGGAAAGCGAAGGGGGCAATGCGTCCCTATAGTTTGTCATACCGGTTCTTTCCAGCACCTCACTCACCTTTTTTTTAATCACACTGGGGGGGTGTCCTGCCGCCTCCAGAACCAGGGATATATTATCATACACACTCCGGTGGGAAATCAATTTAAAATCCTGAAAAATAACACCAATGCGTCGTCTTAAATAGGGAATTTTTTCCCGGGATAATCGGGCCAGGTTCATTCCCCCCATAATAATCTGCCCCTGGCTCACCGGTGTGGCCAGATAGAGCAGATTCAACAAGGTGCTTTTTCCGGCTCCAGAAGCACCGGTGATAAACACAAGATCCCCGACCTTCACGGATAAGGTTATATTTTTCAAGGCATACCGGGTGCCATATCGTTTGGAAACATCAAAGAGTTGGATGATCGAACGTTTTCTTTCCATGGCTTTTTTTGTACGCCCCTCCACGTTGACGTATATGGAATTTACTGGTATAGGGTAACCGTTGTCAAGGAGTGCTGCAAAACAGTTTTCCTTACACACCGCCTTCACTGGATCCCGCTTGACGGCTTCTTCCTTCAGTGAAGGCGTTTTTTCAAATAGATCCCCCACCGTTGGCCCACTTTTGCTCGCCCAACAAAAACATTTGCTCAAAACAGGCATTTCAATTATACTTGACAAAGTTAATTATAACATATGTCATATAATTTGCCGAATCAATGAAATTCTTGGCTCCACAAATTTGACTATTGAGTTATCATTACCCTAAAATGTTTTAATATGAAATGATTTTCATCATTTTCAAAAGCCTTTTGTAAGCATTCGGCTTGGTTTAGTAATTTATCTATTTATATCAGGGCATAGGATTAAACAATGACTGAAGAAAGCATTGATTTCAGCAGCATGGCCTCAAATTTGGGCTTTGATGAAGACGAGTTCAATGAAGTTGCCCAGCTACTGATTACAGTCTCACTCGCAGACATGGAAACGCTTGAACTGGGAATTTCCCAAAATAATCCAGACAAGGTAAAGGACGCAGCCCATTCCATTAAAGGTGCTGCAGGAAATCTGGGCTTCATGAAACTTTCAAATTGTGCTGGAATTATAGAAAATTCAGCACGTTCACAAGATATTGAGAACCTATCAACCCAGGTTAAGACCATTAAAAAAATATTACAGGTTATTTCCAAGGCTCTCTCCAGCTAACGTCGGTGTCCGACTTGACCATTTTCTTTTATATGAAAAAGTAGACACATCTAACATTCTTTCGTGCTTCGTTGTGGGTAGGCCGAGACCAGAATAAGGTCCGTCCGTGGCGGTTATTTAAAATTTGCGCATTTGCACCACAGGGCTCTTAACATGTTTACCACACATCCCCTGACCATCCTGGCTATTGATGATCATCCTCTTAATCTCAATCTTATTGAAAAAGCCCTTTCCAAAGAAGGCTACCGGGTTCTTTGTGCCGATAACGGGCTTGAGGGTAGACGTCTGGCCATGACCCGCCAACCCAACCTGATCCTGCTGGACATCAGTATGCCCGGAGAAGATGGGTTTGATGTCATCCGTGCTCTAAAAAAAGAGTTTGCCACCACAGCCATTCCTGTAATTTTTCTAACGGCATCCCATTCAGTGAAATCAAAGCTCAAAGGATTTCAACTGGGTGCGGTGGATTATATCACCAAGCCCTTTCATCCCCAGGAGGTCATTGCAAGGATTCGACTGCACCTGAAACTTTCCATTGCCACCAACTCTCTGATTACGGCCCAGGCAGACCGACTCAGACAGGTGAGCCAAGCCCAGGCATCGCTTTTACCCACACCGGAAGACTACCCCGATGCCAAATTTGGTGTTTTTTATAAAGCCATGGAGGAAGCCGGAGGGGATTTTTACGATATCATTGACATTGCCCCGGAGATCAAAGGGTATTTCGTTGCAGATTTTTCCGGCCATGGCATTGAAACCAGCTATATGACCTATTCTCTCAAGGCCCTGCTCACCCAAAATTTCACCCCCGTGTACAAGCCCGATGAAAGCATGAAAATAATCAACGGTGTGCTGGTGGAACTGCTTCCCGAAGAAAAATATCTCACCGCCTGTTACCTTCTTATAAACCGCATCACAGGTCTTGCCACCATTATCAATGCCGGTCATTTGCCGGTGATAGTTTTACCTGCATCCGGTAATCCCCACCTAATCGAAACAGACGGAGATATTCTGGGCATGTTCACCGATGCCACATTTGGCAAGATGCAGTTCAAAGTCTACCCCGGGGATCGGCTATTCATGTACACCGACGGCCTGGTTGAATCCGTAAAAAACAAAATCACCTGGTGCCGTGGTGCAGCCACCCTTTTACCCCTGTTCAAGGAGACACCCCGGTTACCCATTAAGGAGATGTCCCGCTGGTTGGTTCAGAGGATATTCACCACCGCAGGGCCTCCTGAGGATGATATCTTACTGCTCAGCATAGAGGTGTAAGCCATGAAAAGTGACACCACTTTTAACATGACCCGCAAGGACGACAAGCTTAGCATCACCTTCAGTTCGACCATGGATAATGTGGACAAGGCATGCAGGTATGCCCTTGAATTTCTGCACCGGATGATGACTGATTTTGAGCATAATTTTGAATTGAATCTGCTCATGAGAGAAGGCTTGATGAATGCAGTGAAACACGGAAATGCCTTTGCCCTAAATAAACTGGTTTACTTTTCCATCCGGGCCTGTCCACCAGATACCATCCTCATGGAAATAGAAGACCAGGGGGAGGGATTTCAATGGCATAAAATGGGATATGACCTGCCCGAGGATTTTGCCGAAAGTGGCCGGGGGATTTTCATTATTCGGCAATATTGTTCCCTGATAAAATATAATGCTAAGGGGAATCATCTCACGATCCACAAACAACTCTCCATTGAGTGAGCGGACAACACATTACCCACGGAACGGGCACATTCCCATTTCCCTGGTCAGAGGCTTTATTAGCCATGGGGATCAGGCTTGTGTTATTGGCATTATCGGTGATTTTGGAGTTTGCACAGGCTGTGAAGATAACGCCAATAATACAAGCTTGGCTCCGTTTGCCCGGAAAACAGCTCCATAAAATTGTATGATGATGCCGAAAAGATGAGAATGCGGCCCACTGAACATAATTCGGCATCCTTCAAAAGTGCTTTACACTTTCTTAGAGCATTCCCCATTTGTAGGGGCTTTTTTCCAAAAGACTGTAAATTACTTTTGGGTCATATGAAGGATGCCCATAATTCTAACTGTACGGAGATCAGCACAGAGGAAAAATTAATGGAAATCAAATTTTGCAGCTGCTGCGGCGGCACCATGAAACAGGGTATCCCCGACGACGATGACCACATGAGGGCCATTTGTACAAAATGTGGTTTTATACACTACCTTAACCCCAAAATGGTGGTGGGCTGTATTCCCCAATGGGGGGATCAGATCCTCATGTGCAAACGAAATATTGAACCGGGAAAAGGAAAATGGACCCTGCCTGCTGGTTATCTTGAAAATGGTGAAACCATGGAAGCAGGGGCCGCCAGGGAAACCCTGGAAGAGACCCGGGCCATGGTTAATATCACTGCCCCCTGCCGATTGTTTAACATTCCCCATGTGAACCAGATGTACATGATATTCAGGGCAAAACTGCTTTCAAAGGAATTTGGTCCCACATCGGAAAGCACCCATGTGCAATTGTTCCGGAAAGAAGAGATTCCCTGGGATGACATCGCCTTTTCCGTGATTCACAAAACCCTGGAGGACTTTTTCTCAGACAGCGCCCACTCCTTTCAAATAAAAACAATCCTTGCGTAAAAATATTCACCCAGCACCCCATATTCACTACCCAAACGCAGAATTTATGTCCCACCAGGCCCCCCTTGACAGCCCGGGTATTTTTCGTTTATTATACCAGCGTTACATTACCTGATTCTTGAATCAAAAAAATAAAAATAAAAGGATGATATCATGCTTAAACTTGGAGAAAAAGGCGCTGTACCCCAGCGTGACAAAGAAACCTATGCCATTGCCCCCCACATTCCCTGCGGTGTTATCACCCCGGAACAGCTCAGAACCATTGCTGATGTTGCGGATAAATATAAAGCCCAGGCTGTAAAAATAACCAGTGCCGCCCGCATTACCATCGTGGGCCTGAAGGAAGCGGACATAGACAATGCCTGGAAAGACCTTTCCTTGCACCTGGGGCACGCCGTGGGCCTGTGCGTCAGAAGCATCAAAGCCTGTCCCGGAATTGATTTTTGCAAACTGGCAAAGCAGGACAGCCTGGGTATGGGCATGAAACTGGATAAAATTTACCATGGCATGGAGTTGCCCAGCAAAACAAAGATGGGGGTCAGTGGCTGCACCAACCAATGCGCAGAAAACTGCATCAAAGACGTCTCCCTCATGGGTAAAAAATCTGGCTGGACCCTCATGGTGGGAGGAAATGGGGCATCCCGTCCCCGGCTTTCCGAGGTATTTGCCGAAGAACTCGATTCTGATACCGCCCTGAGCCTCATTGAAAAAATTGTGGCCTACTACAAGGAAAACGGCAAAAAAGGGGAACGTATTGGTAAAATGATCGACCGTCTGGGCCTGGATACCCTGAAAGACGCGGTGCTGGCCGGATAAACAGACCGACCTCCCCTCATTTTTTTCATCAAAAAAACGCTGCCATTCCAGCCCCTGATCGCTTTCATTTCCGGCAGGGGCTTTTCTGGCCGGATACATGGCTCAGGAATATAATGGTATGAAAATAATAATAAGCTTCTTACTTTTCTGCGGGATCATCCTATCGGCATGCCAGTCTGAAACCCCATCCAATCCTCCCCCCACTATGCTCATTTTCTGTGGCATTACGATGATCAAACCCATGATGGAAATTGCCACCCTCATTGAGTCCAGGGAAAATATCAAAATCATCATCACCAAAGGGGGGTCAGGCAACCTGTTAAAATCCATTGTGTTCAATCAAAAGGGGGATTTATACCTGCCCGGTTCACAACGGTATTACCAGACTATAAAGACAGATCACCCCGGGCTCATCGTGGATCAGATCCAGGTGGGAGAAAACCAGGCTGCCATTATGGTTCAGAAAGGAAATCCCAAACAAATCTCTTCGGCCCTTGAAAATTTTACCCGGCCAGAATATGCTGTGGTCATTGGCAATGCCAGCAGTGGCAGTATTGGCAGAGAAACCCAAAAAATTTTCACCCAAAAGGGCATCTATGATGCAGTGCTGGCCAACACCATGCATCTGACCACTGACTCCAAGGATCTGGCCCGGGCCTTAAGAGATAAAAAGGCAGACATGGTCATCAATTGGTATGCTGTCTCAACTTGGGAAGAAAACAAAAAATTCATGGATACCATTGACATTGATGGGCAGTATGCAAAACCCAAATTATTGATTCTGGGGCTTTTAAAATTTTCTCAACATCCTAAAATTGCCCGCAAATTCATGGCCCTGGCGGCATCAAAAGAAGGTCAGGCAATTTTTAAAAAATATGGATTATGCTTTTAATACTTTATTCAAGTTTTCTTTTGCTTAAATTTCAAATCTGTTTTGGATTTGGTGAAGATGTTGATTTGGGCGCATTCCCATTTTCCCGGTTGGAGATTCAACTCTTTGATTTATCAAAATATTTTATTTTGTATCAATGGATAGTGGCTTAATGAAATCAAGGGGTTATATGATGGGCCGGAAAAATGGGAATGCGCCCGTTGATTTTTAATCCACTCTCCACAACCGTTTTTCGGCATCGGATATGCAAACATGCAACGTAAGAATCCTGTTCTTAAACTTGTTTTTTCAGAACCGATCACCCGGTTACTCCTTTATTTTATGGTCATCCTGATCCTGAGTTCCACAGCACAGATTATGGTGGAGAACCTTTTATTAAATAAATTGGAAGTTCAGGATAACATCGTTCAGAACCAACGGGCCAAGCAAAAAATCGGGGCCTTGATTCAACAAAAGATTATACTTTTGGAACTAAACTTCAGGCAAACCCTTATTTCAAAAAACATCCATTCCATAAAAAACATTTCCCAACAATCAAAGAAATACATTAACTCAGTGAAACAGATGTTGATTCTTCTCCAAAAGGGGGGCACTTTTGTTGAAACCATACAGCTCAACCTCAACAGCACAGACCTGTTCCAGGAGACCATCTCCTATACCAGGGATACCCTTGGAGAAATGGCTGTTGAGGTGATCAACATTTCACCCAAATTGGACGAATTGGAAAATATCCTTTTAACCATCACAAACCTGTTGAGTCATTCGCAGGACATCCCCGTCCACTCGGAGACAAATCCAGCCCTGGAAAACCACATCAAAATAACGGCCCTGGAGGCCGATACGCTGTTCCAGCGCTGTAGAGAGAATGCCAACAAAATACGCCATGACACCAATAAAACCTTAACCTGGCTCATCCAGGAAAGAAATCTCCAAAAAATAAATTTTCAAAAAATACGCACCCTTTTTTTTATTTTAATCCAGATGTTTATCATCGCCATGATGATTCTGATTTTAGTCAGAATCACCCGAATTTTGAACCAGCGTAAAATTGCCGAAGATAAAAATAGACAGCTACTGTCTGCCATTAAATTAAGCCCCCTTACCTTTATCATCACGGATCACAACGGCACCATTGAATACGTGAACCAGGCCTTTGAAAAAATATCTGGCTACTCGGCAAAAGAGGCCATTGGGCAATCCACCCGAATCATGAAATCAGGCCGTTATGACCAACCCTTTTACCAGGAAATGTGGGAAACCCTTCTTTCCGGAAAAATATGGAATCAGGAAATCCAGAATCGCAGAAAAAATGGAGAGCTGTTCTGGGAAAGTGCCACCATTATCCCCCTGGATGATGAAAATGGTACCATCAACCACTTCCTGGCAATTAAAGAGGATATGACGGAAAAAATAAACCTCTTGAAATCCTATGAAGAGGCCAATGAGGTGTTTGAAGAAATTTTTTCCAACCTGCCCGTGGGGGTTGTCATTGTGGATACAAACAAACAAATTCTTCAGGTCAATGCCGAAGCAGAACGCATATTGGGATATGCCCCCAATGAAACAGAGCACCTTTTAAAGGATCGAGTGTGCCATGGCAATTATTGTACCGTCAAGCCTGGGGATTGCCCCATCTTTGAGGGGAAAAAACCCAAACTGATTCTGGAAGAAAAATATGCCATTCAAAAAGGGGGAGGCACTATTCCCATTTTAAAAAGTGTTATTCCCATAAAACTCAAGGGGGAGCGGGTGTTGCTGGAAGCCTTCATGGATATGTCCGCACGAAAACAGGCAGAAATCGCCATGGTTGAAGCCAAAACAGTGGCTGAGACCGCCAATAAAGCCAAATCTGAATTTCTGGCCACCATGAGCCACGAAATCAGAACGCCCATGAATGCGATCATGGGATTCACCGAGCTGCTTTTATCAGAAGAGTCTGATTCGGATAAAAAAGAAAAACTCCAGATCATTTCAGAGTCTGCCCAGAACCTGTTACAGCTCATCAACGATATCCTTGATTTTTCAAAAATAGAAGCCGGAAAAATTGAACTGGAAAAATCACCATTCTCCATGAAAGTATTGTTAAATCAAGCGTATAGTCTCTTTATTTTTACGGCAAAAGAAAAACGCCTGGATCTTGTTCTGGACATGGAAAAAAGCATGCCCGAATACGCCCTGGGAGATGAGTTAAGAATCCAGCAGATCATGATCAATCTTCTGGGAAATGCCATCAAATTTACCCACAGTGGCTGGATACGGATTCAAGCAGGATACCAGAACGGCCACTTTTTCCTCCGGGTGAAGGATTCCGGTGTGGGCATCCCCAAAGAGAGTATTAACCATATTTTCGAGTCCTTTCGCCAGGCAGACAGCTCAACGGTGAGAAAATATGGCGGCACAGGTCTGGGGCTTGCCATTTCCTCGTCCCTGGTAAAATTAATGGGGGGATATATTGATGTCGTAAGCGAACCGGGCAAGGGGTCTTGCTTTTCTATCCACCTCCCCCTGGAAGTCCTGAACCCGGAAACAATTGAATCCCCCGGGCGCATTGAGAGGGAAATACAGCCATTGTTGGCAAAAAAGAACATTCGCATACTGGTGGTGGAGGATAATGCCTTTAACTTGAAAATTGTCAAAGCCATGCTCAAAAGCATGAACATTGCGCATGGCAGTGCAGAAAACGGTGCCATTGCAATGACAATGCTGGAGACAAAAACCTATGATTTGGTTCTTCTGGACATGCACATGCCGGTGATGGATGGCATGGAAACCATTACCGCCATCCGCAACACACCGGAGCTTAAGGATACCATCGTCATTGCCCTCACCGCCAACGCCATTGTGGGGGATCGGGAAAAATATATAAAGGCAGGGTGCAATGATTATCTGTCAAAACCCCTGAAACGAGAAATCCTTCATAAAAAAATCCACGCCATCTTTCCGGATACCTTTTAGGTTGATTCAACTCTTTTTTAAAATTTGGTCATCACTCCTCCCCTGGCAGTTCATTGCCCAGGGGGGAGCATTCACGCAGATGAGAAAAATTTCAGAGTTTCCCCGCCACCCCGGCATCATCAAAGGATGCCATTTCACACATGATTTTACACGCAGCTTCGGCGGTGTCCATGGTCAGGGCTGCACCGGTTCCCTCGCCCAGTCGCATCTTAAAATCAATGACAGAGGTGATATCCATGTATTCCAGGGCTGATTTCTGGGCCACTTCAACGGATTTATGGCCGGAAATAAGATATCCACGGATGTCAGGATTAATCACACAGGCCAACAGCCCCACAGCGGTGGAGATGACGCCATCCAGCACCACGGCACATCCCCTGGAAGCCGCGGCAAGCACGGCCCCGGCAATCCCGGCAATCTCATATCCCCCCACCTTTTCCAGAATATCCAGCCCATCCCTGGGATCGGGCTGTTGAAATGCCAGAGCCTTTTCAATCACTTCAGTTTTGTGGCTTAATCCTTTGTTGTCGACACCAGTTCCCCGGCCCGTTGCCTGACCCGGGGTAATACCACAGATGGTGGCAATAATGGCCGAGGCCGACGTGGTGTTGCCAATGCCCATCTCTCCCACCCCCACAATGTCCATGGGTGAGGCTTCATGGCTCGCCAGAAACACGGACATGCCATATCCCAGGGCCGTGAACATCTCCTGCCGGGTCATGGCAGGTTCCAGAGCAAAATTCCGGGTGCCCTTACGAACTTTTTTTACAATGAGGTCAGGGTGGGGATCAAAATCAGCGTCCACGCCCATGTCCACAATTTTCATGTCAATGTGATGATGACGACACAACACATTGATGGCAGCCCCGCCATCCAGAAAATTTTTCACCATCTGCTGGGTTACCTCCCGAGGGTAGGCAGAAGTACTCGCTTTATGATGCACATCATTCAAGTTTCTAATCTGGTTGAAAATTCGGATGTATGAATCCGTCACTGTTATTTTTTTAGCATCCTGAAAATATTGGCCGAACAGTTTGTCATATGTTACGCCACGCTGATTTTCTTTTACAATGACCTGTCTTTCTTTTAGTTCGGGTGGTTTCTCATTAACTGCAGGTGAAGCCTGGGACTGATCTGCTTGTCCTTGATCTGTCTCACCTTCGGATTCTTCATCTTGAAATGAACCAAAATATTGAGGATATTCTTCCTCTTCAAGGCTCTTCACATGGATGGTTTCCCCACCATCATTGCAGGTGTACGCAAATCTTACGGCAGCATAGGTTGAATCAATCTTCATCAGTTGATCTTTAACCCTTTTTCTGCCCTCTATGGCAAACTGCAGAACCTCCTCTATTTCTTGTTTCGTTGCTTCTTGATGGGGGAAGAGTATCTTCATCATGCCGGAAAAGGTTTTGTTGATTCCGTCTTTATCCCTGGTAGAGATGTCACTGACCAGATTATAATATTGAGAATAATGGTCAGAATAATCATGGTTTCTAAGAGATCTCAATATCTCAGCCAGGTAATCCACAACAAAACCATATCCATCGGAAAACATCTCTCCACGGATAATGTCCACTTCCCAGCCAGGGAGGTAAAAATGGATTCTATCCAGGAATGCTGAGTCATAATACTGTTCCGGCAGTTCCTCAAAAAGATCCGTGTGTTTGAGCATATAAGGTAATGTATGTCTGGTGTTTCCAACAAAGACCATGGAAGCTTCTGCACCAATGGTCTCCACTCCCCGGGAAAAAGATTTGTTTGCCATGTAATTCTTCATGATATCTACAAGGGCTTTGTTTGCTCGTTTCTTCTTACCGGCGAACTCGTCAAATGCAACTGTATCCCAATATCCGACAAGGCCGATTTTACCAGAACTGTTATTTACAAATAGCTTTGGTACGGTGATCTCTCCGCCTGATATAAGGATTCCATGGGGGGAGAAGTCGGAAAATATATGTGACTTACCTGTTCCTTTTGGACCAAGCTCAATCAGGTTATAATTGCGTTCACAGAATGGGATCAGCCGGACCAACTGCAGCAACTTGCTTCGTTTTCCCAGTTTTTCAGGGTTAAAGCCGATACTTTGAATCAGAAGGTCTATCCATTCATCAGTGGTGAACTGTTTTCTTGCGGCAAGATAATTGTCATAATCAAAGTATGAAAGTTGGATGGGTTTGAGTTTATTAATTATCCAGGGAGAGGTTGATTTGTCCTCGAAATGTTCATACTCCATATCCACAATGGTCCAGACTCCGCTGACAAGAAGTTTGGGATGCTTCTTTACTGTATCCGAATCAACCAGGACCTTTTTAATTCCCAGGTTGGCAAATGATGCTTCGTATACATCCTTTGTATCATTGAGAGCAACACTGACTCTATCAATAACCTTATGACGGCCTTTCTCTTTGATGACAGACTTGATTAATCCAGACTCACTCCGGTGGGCATAGTGCTTTCGCAAAACATCTTTAACAGTGTCAATGCCGGTTTTTATGCTTTCTTCATCTGCTGTGGCGCAATACTGCCCCAGTAGATATTCAAGAACATAGGAAGGAACAATGGCATTGCCCTTAACTGTTTTAACCAGATCTTTACGGACAACGAGTCCTGCAAAATGCTCATTTATCTTGTCATCAAGTTCTGTCATAATTATTGTTCCTAAAAGTCAAAATCACTGGTAAATGATCTTCTTATCACATACCGTGTTGATTTGTATTCTTTAAAATAAGCGGTTCCTGGCTCCTGTTCTTCAAGGCGCAGATAGACCTCCTGCTCGTTTAAATCATCTGCCTTTTGGGTCAGGACAAAACGTATTTTCAATTCTCTCGCTCTTGGATTTTCAGAAATGAATTCAAAGTTCAGGGTGTGGCTGTCTGAAACAAGATCATTATCTTTTGAATAGATCCCGACCCGCAGTGATCTTGATTGAACTTTATCTGTAACCGGCTGAGCCTGATAGAAGGTTGCGGAGAACTGGCCGGTGGTAATAAAGGATGTAGATCCGCTAAGGATATCAATACCCACTTTGGAGATATCACTCGTCCGTTTTTTATGGATCTTGATGACAGGAACAACCACTTCCTGTAATGAAGCCCCCCCATGAACAAATCTGCTGCCTGACCCTTTTAACCGTAATCTGTTAATGGATTTGGGTATCTGGATCTCCATATCACCTTCAATACCTACTTCCTTTGCAGTAAAGGATTTCATGCCGGTATTCTGGGGCAAGTCTTTACCAAGCAGGAAACGCCTGTCACGATGCCACGCATCTATGCTGGAAATATCAGCACCAAGAAAGTCACTGTCTTCAAGAACCTTATCCTGATAGATAAAACCATGATCTGAAGTTACCAGAAGGTTGGTGGCATTGGCTACAGCCAGTTTCTTTATAATTTTTATTAACGCTTCAAGGGTATCTTCAACCGCATCAAAAACCCTTCCTTCTGATTCTTTTTTATCTCCAGTGGCATCAATCTGGTTATTCTGCTTTTGAAACTGTTTTTTAAGGACCTCGAAAATCCGTGTCATTATAGAATCCGATGTATATTTTAAGGGTTGTTTAAAGGGGCAAAAGATATCAATTCAGGGGATCATGTGGGATAAGGCTTTTAGCGTATTTGAACCTATAAAGTCTTTAAAGGTTCGTTTTAAGGTTCATAACATTGATATTGATGACCCTTTGATTTCCCAACGGCCACTTTTCTTTGACCCCACACGCTCTAAAATCCCCAAATCTTTCAGTGCTTGTATCTGTCTCATAATTGTTGATCGCCCTTTATTCAGAGACTCTGAAAGCCGCTCATAGGATATTTCAGGATTTACTTCAATCAATTTTAAGAGTTGAATTTGTATATTATTTAAAGGTTCTTTTAAAGGTTCAATTTTATTGCGACTTTGAACCTTTAAATTTCGGTGAACAATCACGGTAAAAGTACATCCCTGTCTGTCATCAATAAAATCGATACCCTCCCATTCTGCAAGCGCCCGCCTTATACCTGAGCCCAATCCTCTGTAAGGAAGGATTTTTTTGGCAGCAAACGAGGCCAATATGGGATTGCGCAGGTTTGAATTACCGGCCCTGATTTTTTCAACAGTTAAATTGTTTGGAAGATGGCCAGGACTGATGATCTCTATTCTGTTGTCAAATATGAAAATTCTGATTACGGCACTGACAAAATAATCCCGGTGAATCAGGGCATTCACCAGAAGTTCTTCAAAAACCAGTTTGGGAATTTCCGGTTCACCGGTGGAGTTAATGCTTTGATCTCTTTGAATTTTTTTTAAATTCCTTAAAATAAAAGCCAGTGAATCATCAAATATTTTTTGTAAAGGACCGGAAAAGTCCTCACTGTCTGTATAGGTAGTCGCTGAAATTTCATTTCCCGGAAAACAAACGCCCTTTACAATAAATTGGGGCTTGATCCATTCTGGATTTTCCGCAAACAATAATACTCCTGCCAAATTCAACGCCCCGTTTTCCGACGCCAGATTCATATTTTGAAGAAGATTGACAAGTGATTCTGGATGTTCCGGTAGATCCACACCATACACGTCTTTAAGAAAATCTCTGAATCTTAACCGGTCAAGTTGATCTATCCCCGCTTTTGTTGGAACTTCATCACCATGCAGAAGGTCAACGCTTTGAAACAGCCGCCTCAGTTCTTCCTTGGAATTGACACGCCGTTTATCCGAACCGGTTTTCAGCCAGATCACACCGTTTTTATCAAAATAGGGTTTATCAATGCCTTTTGGAATTTTCAAGATGATGACAATGCACTCTTTCCCAACCCGTACATTTTCCGTAAAAACCGAAATCGGACTTCTGACATGCTGGCTTGCTGTATTGCTTATCAGCTGGTTAATCCGTCCGACATTTTTGGGGCTTAATCCTGGAACAGACCCATCATCTGCAACCCCGATATATATGGTTCCACCTTCACTGTTGGCAAAAGCCGCCATCTCAGCCGCAAGGGAATCCGGATTTTTGACATTGACTTTAAATTGATTTTTACTGTCTTCTCCACAGCCAACGAGATCAGTCAATTGTTCTATATCCATAGGATGCCTCCATATTCTTCAGGTTTTAATTCATCACTCCATAGGATTAGCTCAACCCGGCGATTTTCTTCAAAGCCTTGCCAAATTTAGGATAGTTCACCTTTACGCCATCATCAAGGTCAATTTTTATCTGTTGGGTGGCCAATGGATAGAGGATATCACGTTCATATTCATCCACTTCATCCAGAACCTTTTTAATTTTTCAACCTCTTTTAAGGCCTTTGCCTTTTCTCTTTGGGATGCTGAGGTGGTGATGCTGATATTTTCAAGATTGTCCTTTCTGGGCGTTAATTTGGTTCTGAATTCCCGGAGATAATGGTTTAACACAATGGATACGGTATCGGATTTATAGCGGTGCAAATAGATGAGGGCATTGAAACTGCCTTTGGGGGATGAAAACAGCCGTATATGGGCCGTTTTTTGTACATCTTGACATGGTAGGTGTAGAAATCCTTGAGGAAGAATTTCCGAATATCCTTGCCAATGGCATCTTCCAGGGTAATTCTCAGGTCCAGCTCATCCAGGCTAACCATAGTTTTATATATCCCCAAAGGATTTGTCTATGTCCGCATCATACAATTCACTGAAAACAGCAGAAATGGCATTCCGATCAATTTCCCGGTAATCATCTGCCATTTGGCATTCCACCGCCCCTGAAGAATACCCATGGTACAATGTGACAAACCGGACATGATCCTCTTTTCCTTTTTCCATGAGCAGATCAAACCATTTCAGAAACACATAATCATGGGTGACCAGAATAATTTGTTGCCCATTTCTGGACAGCTCCAATAAAATTTCAACAAGATATTTGACCATTCTGGGATGCATGTTGGCTTCGGGTTCATCCCACAGGAGCGGCCCGGAAATGCCCGGTTGAATGGCCCTTGTTTCAAGCAGTCGGGAAAGAACCCCGATTTTACGAAATCCCTCGGCCACGGCATTGGCTGAGTATTCATTTCCAGCGGATTTAAAGGTGACACGTCCTCCGCCGTGAAAGATAAATTTTCCGCCCAGGATATTTTCAATCTGATCTATTGCCCACCGGGACTTTTCGCTGAGCTTACTTTCCTGGGCAAGGGGCAGTTGCAGCTGGGAAATGAGGTCACAGTAGGTCACATCAAATGACAATTTAAACTCGTTATAAAGACTGACAAAGCCCTCCATAAACGACAACACCTCTTTGGTGGGGATAAAAACAGGTTTATGGGTATAGCCTTGGTAATCTTGATTTTCCTTGAGGGAAACCGTTTTTGAATTGTTTCGAAAAGTCAGGTAAAGACTTTTATTGGAAATAAAGTCAGCTTTAATCTCCGCGTTTTCCTTTGCCCCGTATTTGTGCAGTTTCCCAAGCTTGGCATCCAAGGGCATCAATGTTTTCTCAAGCTTATCCGTCACTGCCCTTTCAAGATCTTCCCTGCTGACCTCGGGAGTATCCTTTAATGACCCCTTGCCTGCACAAAGGGAATAAACCGCTTTTAATAAATGTGTCTTGCCGGTTCCGTTTTCCCCGATGATGATATTAATCTTTGGAGAAAATTGAACATCCAATGTATTAAATATAGTAAAATTTTTCAAACTTATATTTTGTATCATAGCTGAATTTTTTTCCCCTGTTTAACTTGATGATGCAGTGACCGACGAAGGGAGTCCAGATATTGTGATATATCATCTTCATTCTCCAGCCAGGCCCTGCCATATTCAACCTGGATCTGGTTCATTCTAACGAATTCTATAGTTTTTGTCCCATTTTCCGATATTTTATGCTCTTTATCCTGCTTTCCTGGCTTTGAAGCATCACCAAAATCCTTTCCCCTGGAGGGTTGCCGATTCCAGGCCCCCATGTCTGATAACAATCCGGGGTATTTGTCATCCTCAAACCGCCTGGCCATATCTGTGACCACTGGAATAAGGCTTTGCTCCTGCACAAGTTGCAATAAATTTTCAAAGGGTATTTTTAATTTTTGCCGTTTTTCATCCGATAGCTTTTTAAAATCATCCATGCCCATCATTTTATTGAGCAGGGCATTGATTTTATCTGTGGATGCCTGTTTGGATTGTTTCAGTGTTTCATCAATTTTTTCAGAAACAGTCCCCACCAGAGATTTGACCTGCTGCATTTTATTTCCCTTATAAGTACCCGAGTATATATTCCTCAAAATAAAATCCATAAATATCAACGGTATATCTCTGTGGAATACCGAAAAACATATGCATGGGTACTTAGCAGGTACGGTCTTTGAGGATAGTGTGGATCTGCTCGGATTCATCACCGTCAATATAGGAAAAATTATGCTCCTGACGCTGGGAAAATCGGAGGGCATCTTCATAAATGGTTTTCAGAGGGCCGTTCATGAACCGTTGAATGGGATCAAGCACATCTTCTTTCAGATCCAGCAGGCTGTCCTCAATTTTATGCAGGTCGGTCAAAAAGAAAGTGTAGGGTTTCCCCTTGAGTTCATTGAGTGTTTCTATTACTTTATCCAGTTCCGCCAGAAAAGGATATTTACCCTTGCCTCCTGCAAGCTGTGATAATGCCTCAATCTTCTTTTTAATGGCTGCTGTTGTCTCTTTTCCAAGGGCCTTGGCTTCTGTTGCAGATATAGGCGTGTCAAAAAAATCTTCATAAAATTGTTTCAGGCTTTTGATCTGGCCAGCGGTGAAACTATTTAAGGGTTCAATGATCAGGTTTGCATGACCATGGGTATTTAACAAGGCTTTTTCAAGCAGGTCCTCTTCAAGGATATTGCTGTCAGCATTCAACTCCACCTTGCCTGACGCACAGAGCTTGGCCAAGATGCACAATATGGCCGCATAGTACCAGCCATAGGATTTTTTTTCGAACCGTTCGATAAGGTTTTTGCCCGTTGTTCTGATCCCATTGGCTTTGTTGGCCTTAACAAATGACAGCATCTCCTGTTCTGCTTCACTGAGAAGGGAAATATCATCTCCAAATATGTTTCCACCGTCCTTCAAGCATTTTGCGACATAGCTCTCAGTATAAGGAAAATCTTTAAGCATCTTGAGATTTGGATAGGTTCTGATAATCAGATCATGGAATCCTTTTATTATCCGACCTTGGGGATCTGTCCCGCCTATATCAACCAGATTTGCATTGATAAACAGTTTAGATTTACCAAGAAGGATGACTATATGCTGTTTGAGGTCATTATACCGTTCCTGGTTCTGTAAGGTCTTGTCCGTTAAGATTCTTTTAATGGATTCTTGCTGTGTGCTGGAGATGTTCTGGCGGATATATTTATTGGTTCTTTCATACATCAAAAGATCACGCATCATCCGTTCATCAGGAGGCACAATGACCAGAAGTTCATCTCTTCCGGCTGACTGCATGGTCAGGACTTGTTCATTATCGGCATGTTCATTGAAGGGGCTGATAACATGGATTGATAGTTCATATTCCCGGCCAAAGAGCTTGTCATCCAGTTTTTTTGAGAAGGGGTAGTCCTGGTTATTTTGGCCATATCGTATTTTTCGCAACTTAATAATACTCTCAAAGAGAATTTTACAAAGATGGTCATCTACAGCAGAGGTTTCGATATCTGTATTCTTTATTTCTTCTTCAACATCTTTTTCTTCGTCAGTCAGGAACTCAAACAATTCACCGTTTCTTTGGATATATGTCTGCTGCTCAAGAAGATTCAGGGCTTGGGTCAGTTCTTTATTCACAAGTTCCATATTTTTATTAAATTCATCCAGCATGAGAACCGAAAGATTTCGCTGGGTGGCTTTAAACTCTTTGATATATTTTACAAGGAACAGGGTCTTGAGCACCTGTACAGCGAATTTATTATCCAGGTGTTTTTCAGCAAGCTGGATGGCGTGTTGAATCTTGGATTTTAAGGCACTTCTGATTCCTTCATACATGAGATCAAATGTGGCAAGTTGCCCCACTTCATGGTCAGATATCTGAACTGCCACCTGCTGAAATACGCCAAGCATGGACCTTTCTCCAACAGATCTGTGTTTTCCTTCAAAGGCATTGTGGATGGACAAATTCTGGATGGCGGTCTGAAATAAGATGAACTGATATGGTATAAACGGATAGGTATGGATGAAGTGGTCTTGATCCTTAAAATTTCGGTAGAGTTGTGCACCGTCTGCAAAGTCGAAAAGTGTTTTAAAATTATTGACTTGGTTGTTATACACCTTTGATAGTTTATTGATCCCCTTATCATTTTTTTGCAGCAACCGTTTCTGGA